>Ga0335069_10001235_pt1 | contig 41249 bp, 46 predicted proteins | sample Lox_Sample_11_FD_206714 | JGI IMG/M metagenome (GOLD analysis project Ga0335069, IMG submission 206714) | Soil microbial communities from Loxahatchee National Wildlife Refuge, Florida, United States - Lox_Sample_1.1 | ecosystem: Environmental > Terrestrial > Soil > Wetlands | place: USA...
CCGCGCCGGCGGACGGGCGGCCTTTTTCGCGCGGGAGTGGTAGAATGAGTATTCGATGACCCTCAGGCGCATCCTGCTCACCATCGTCGTCTTCGACCTCGTCCTCGCGACGATCGCGTATTTCGTCGTCTTCTATAACACCCCGGGGACCTATGAGGTCGCGACCTCGCCGCTCCCCACGACGAGCCTCGCGCTCTCGTCGTCGACCGCATCGTCGACCAACCTCATTCCGAGCTCGACGGCGTCGTCGACCGCATCGTCGTCGCCCGAAGCGAGCTCGACCACGCCCGAAAGCACCTCGACGCCGGTCGGCAACCCTGCGGGATCGGTCTATGGCAGCGAGTTCGCCCCGCCCTATCCCCTCACCTGGACCGAGGGCGGCGCGAGCCTCTCGATCGTGGGCGCCGTGCTGCAGGGCAACGCGCTCACCTTCCAGCTCGCCGTCGCAATGGGCGACGCGGCGCAATGCGTCCCGATGAACCTGCGCATGCTCGCCGACGAGCAGGGCGACCTCATCTCGCCCGCGACCCAGCAGTTCACGTTCCCCGAATCGGGATCGTGCGAGGGCGCGCCCGGCGCGACCTATACCGACCAGAAGGTGACGTTCAACATCAACCCGACCCTCGCGAGCCTCTTCTTCACGACGGGCGGGACGTCGAACATCTTCTTCCGCGTCGCGACGACGACGGACGGCGGCGTGAGCATCTCGCTCCCGCAGCAGAACGGATAACGGCGCGACGGTAGCGGCGGTGGCGGCGGCGAACATGGCCGCGCCCCGCGCCGTCCCAAAATAAAAGAGGTCCGCCGCGATGTTCGGGCGAACCTCATCCTCCTCGCATTGCGAGGACGTGCTTGTGTTTGGGTGAAAATACCTTCGGATGCGCCTTGAGCGTGATGGCGGCGGTCATGCGCACGCCGTCGCGTTCGAGGACGATGTGGAACCGCTGGTCGGCCTTGAAGATGTTGCCGACGAACGACCATCCCTCCTCGACCATCAGGCGATCCACTTCGAGAAACGCTTCTTCGTCGCTTGCAAATCGCTGCGGGTCCGGCATACGAGACCTCCTCTTTGCACTATACACCATCGGGCCGCGGCCGGCTATTGAAAGAATTCCGGCGTCTGCTACACTAGTACTCGTTGGCTTTTGTCATTCCGCAGTAGCTCAATGGTAGAGCGGCGCCCTGTTAAGGCGATGGTTCCAGGTTCGAGTCCTGGCTGCGGAGCACTTGACTTTTATAATAATCAATTATATAATACGCGCAGCGTAAATTTTCATTTCTACAATTTACAAGCACAAGATCGAAAGGAGGGCTCCATGCCCAGAATGATCACGCCGAAGTTCTTGACGGCTGAAATGGCCAAGACTGCGATCGAGGCCACTCTCAACTGTCTGTATGAGGGCAAGCTAAAGGATGCCCTCCAACCGCATCGCAAACAGCTGTACGTAGTCGTCCTCGTGCCCGGCATGATGGACGACCGTCCGGATTATCCGGCGTGGCCGAATTATGACCTCCGACCCGTGGCACTCTACGAGTACACACTCGGCGATCCCGAGGAGTTCCCCTACCCGTTCAACGACATCGCAAAGTGCAAAGCGCTCCAGCTCTGGCACGACCGCAACGATGACCGGACTGAGATCATCCCGCATTTGCTCTTCCCCGGGGACACTCCGTTCTGGGGCGGGGTCAAACGGCGCGGCATCGTTGTCTCGTGCTCTGGCGTGAAACCCTGGCTCGACAAAATGATCTCGGGCATGGTTGCCGACATGCTGGTTGCCATGGCTCACGCCGCCTGGGAGAAGAGCGCGGACAAGGCCGACGACGAGCTCTGCTTCCTCACCTAATACCGCTTCGCCAACGAAGACCGTTTCGTCTTCAGGCGAGGCGGTTTTCTATTTTTAGGAGCCGCAAACTGTATAATTCTGCCACTACCCTTTCCCATTCCACAGTTCTGAACTTGTCTATTCGTGGGAGCACTTGACTGGTAAAGTATATTAATGCTATAATATAGCCAGCTATTTCACTATAAGTATTGGCAAAAATACCAATCGCCTGACCGGAACGGCAGGTTAAAGTGGAGAGGCTAATATGAAAAAGCAACGGATGGAACCGTGGGTCACATGGCGATTCGATGGAAACCCGTGCGAAAACGCTGGCAACCTCACCAGCATGTGGAACGAGAATCAGACGGATCGCTGGCGCGTAAAGGAAATCACCATTACCCGCGAGAAAGCTATCGGACACGTGCGAGTCTTGTTCACCGAATCGTGGGTCGAATGCGCCAACCAGCATTTCCCTGAAGTTGATCCCCAGCTGAACGAGAGGCTCGGGCCGCTTGTGAGTGGAGGCGTCTTCTTCAACTGGACCCGATACGGGAACGGCTTGTTACTCAAGTTCCAGCTGCAGAGTGGAATGTCCTTCTGCCAGGCCGCTGTGAGAAATGGCGTTATCCTCATCACGGCTCTCGGGATGGGCGACTCTGCGCTCCGGACCCCTGAAGTATCGTTCGTCCCGATGATGAAGCGAGTGGGCGAACGCCAAGGTAAGAAGGTCAGCTACCACATACCCTGGGGCGATGAACTGCGAGACAAGTTCTGCAGCGAGTTCTACTTCGGCAGCAGTAACCATCGCGAGCTCTTTCCCCAGCACCCAGTAAGATAAGGTCACCCCGCCTCGACGAAAACTCGTCGCAAAGGCGGGTTTTCTTTTTATGCATATCCAAATTGCCGCATCTCTGCCGCTACCCTCCCCCACTCCACGGTTCTGAACGCGTCCAACAGGGGAAGCCAAATTTCAGTTTGGGATTTGTCACCAATTGACCTCTGCCGGCTTTGCTCCTATGCTATCGATAGCTCGCGCTGGGAAGCGCCAATGGAACATTCAGAACATTCGCCGCTCGATGATCATCCGCGTTCTTCGACAGGCCGGGAGGCAATGATGGAAGTGAACACGGTCAACTACGAGTTTCTTGCGCCAACAACAATCCGCGCCGGAGACGTGGATGCAATCAATCACCTGCTTCGCCAACTCACCGACAACCCGGTTCCCATCGTAGAATGGCAGCTCCGAGAGGTCTGCGAAAAATCCACGCTCTGCGTGGCGCGGAACGTCGAGGGACGAATTGTCGGCATGAACACGCTGACCATCCGATACATTCCCACCGGAAAGGTCGGCTTGCTCGACGACGTGGTCGTTGACGAGTCGGCGCGGGGACACCAGGTAGGAAGGACGCTCGTTTCGAAACTGATTGAACACGCACAAAGCGTCAGCGTGAACCGCCTGGAACTCACCTGCAGACCCGCTCGAAAAGCAGCCAACGCACTCTATGAGGGCCTTGGATTTCAAAGAAGCGAGACTAATCGCTGGGTAATGAAGTTCTGAACACGGACACCTCGAATTCTCTGCCGCCTCGTGTTAGGCGGCTTTTTCATTTCAAATGCAGGTTCTCACATCCCCACGCGCCGGAGCGAAATTGACGTATTCTTTTCAAATACGCTATAACCTTACTAGCTACTCTCGGCAAAGGAGGCATTCGTGAAGCTAACCGACGTCCTGCCCTCATATCGGGCATCGTCCAACAGGGAAGCGCCGATTGAAGATGCGCATTTCTCAAACGAACCCGCAAGGCTGTTTGGCGTTTTCGACGGCGTTTCGGAAGCGTACAGCCCCGCCCATCCGTTCAGCTGGTACTTCGGAGAGTTGACGGGCGGGCAGATGGCCGCAAACGTGTTCCGCACCCGCGGAAGCAGCCAGCTGCCGTCCGTCGACGTCGAACGGTTCCTGCTGGAGGCAAACGAGGAAATCTTGGCGCGCCACCGGCAACACCACAAGGATCCCCTCCTCGGAGACGACGTCGGCGGAGGAGCGTTCGCCGTATGCCGTCTCGGCAAGGAACGGATCACCTTCGTCGTGGGGGCGGACTGTTTCGCTTTTTACAAACTCAACGGACGCTTCCATTTCATCACCAACTTCGACGAAGCCGCCTATGAAGTCGAGGATCGCAACAACCGATTCTTTGCCGAGTGCCTCGAACGAGCTGCCGGCAGCAAAGCCGTGGCGTTCGACCTCTTCTGGGAACGCTACCGGCTCAAGAGGATCAGCACCGCCAACAAGAACAAGGGGACGGGCGGATTTGCCACGCTGAACGGCGATCCGAACGTGCGAAACCTCTGGACCGTCGAGACGATCGACGCCGAACCGTGCCCCGAAGCAATCCTTCTCGGGACTGACGGCTGCTTGGCCTCGACCCTCACCGACCCCAGACATCGGCCTGAATTCATAGCCACATTCAGCGAGGTCTATGGGCGAGGAGGTATCAACGGCATCCGGGCGTGGCGCGATGTAGTTGAAAGCGCCGAACGACACGTCACGGCCCGCCACGAAGGCACGGCGCTTGAATTGAAATTGGAACCATAGCTCGTGCCACCAGTGCCCGCAAGGCAACATCTTGCGGGCTTTTTGTTTCAGAAAGGTCTTAGCATCTTCCACTCGCCAGAGCTGACAATTGACTTCCATCCGACAAATAAATTACAATTTCTGCGGCCACTTGATTCTTGAATGGAGGTTCGCCGTGAAAATCGCGCGTCACACCAACTTCAACTTCGCCCATCGCTTGGTTGATATCCTGCCCATGCCAAATCCACAAGGTTTGACAAGGAAACCAAGGGAAATTGACCTGCGTTTCTTCGCCTGCGTAAGATTTACGGATGCTTACAATGGCAGAGATTCCGTCATCGATGGCCTTGAAGGTACCATCTATCTCTATGGCAGCCAAGTTGTTTGGATCAGCTGGAAATCCTATGAAAACGGCAGGCGTATTGGCCCTTCGCGCGGCGAAGGCAACCTCCTGTACCGCAAAATGTTTGACGTTGCGCGTGCGTACCAAGATATCCTCAGGATTGCGCGTCGCAAATACCTACACGAACCACTCTCAGAGGAGGAAAATGAAAATCCTTCTCGAGCGGATTTCGTTTTGATCGAAGACGAGGCCTTCGCTGCGCTCAAGAAGCACCCTCAATACAAAAACCTCATCAAGGAGCTCGGCCTTGTCGATATCGTCCGGGACCGCGACGGTTTCGTAGAGGTGAATGTTCGAAAACGTGATCGGGAACCCGCCGCTTAGGCGGGCTTCTTTTTTTCAACGAGACTCCGACATCCTGAACCGAATATAAGATATAATGCTCATATGTCCGTCCTCGAAGTAAAGGATCTGACGAAGACATATGGCACAAACCCCGCCGTCAAGGGAATCTCCTTTTCGGTTGCGCGGAACGAGATCGTGGGGCTTCTCGGTCCGAACGGAGCCGGAAAGACAACCACCATCGACATGATCCTCGGCGTCCTCGAACCGACCAGCGGAACGATAACCATCGAGGGCAACGACGTCGCCCGCAAGAAGAGCGAGGCTCTTGCCGTGACGAATTTCGCCGCCGTATACGCCCAGCTTCCGGGCAACCACACGGTTCATGAGAACCTCAACATCTTCGGACTCCTCTATGGCGTGCCGAACCGCGAGCGGCGCATCGACGAAGTCATCAGGGAGTTCGACCTTGAACCGTTCAGGAATACGCGGTGCGGCGTGCTCTCGTCGGGCGAGCAAACGCGGGTCAGCCTCGCCAAAGCGACGATAAACAGTCCTCATCTGCTCCTCCTTGACGAGCCAACGGCATCGCTCGACCCTTCAACCGCACAGACCATCCGTCAGAAGATCAAGGGGTATGCGGCGAAGGGCATCGGCGGCGTCCTTTGGACATCGCACAACATGCAGGAGGTCGCGGACGTCTGCAACCGCATCCTGTTCCTTTCGCACGGCAGGATCCTCCTCGAGGGCGACCCCCGGACGCTGCCGCACGAGCACGGCAAAAAAGACCTTGAAGAGCTTTTCATCTCGATCGCCCGCGAACCCCTCCTTCACGAATCCCTCTAAGCGATCATGAACGCCCAACGAGTTTACGCGATATTCCTCCGTCAGTGGTATCTCATCCGCGGCAACGCCACGCGCTTCGTTCAGATGTTCATCTGGATAACCGTCGACATCGTGATGTGGGGATTCCTGAGCAGATACCTTGGCGGCATATCCGGATCGGGATTCAATTTCATATCGGTGTTCCTGGGGGCGATCCTGCTTTGGGATTTCCTCATTCAGATCATGCAGGGCATCACCATGTCGTTCTTCGAAGACGTCTGGTCGCGCAACTTCCTGAACATCTTCGCCTCGCCGATCAGGATTTCCGAATATGTGGCAGGGTTCACGCTCGCGAGCATCCTCCGCGGCATCATCGCACTGGCGGTCATGCTCGTTCTCGCTTCGGCGATGTTCGGATTTTCAGCCCTCATCTATGGAGCCGCCATCTCGTTGTTCCTTCTTGTTCTCTTTCTCTCGGGCGTCGCGCTCGGCATCGTCGCCGTGAGCATCGTGCTGCGCCTGGGTCCGGCGGCGGAATGGTTCATCTGGCCGATCCCCGCCCTGCTCTCGCCGTTCGTCGGCGTACTCTATCCCCTCACCGTCTTGCCGGCATGGATGCAATTTATCGGCCATCTGCTCCCTCCATCTTACGTTTTCGCGGGAGTTCGCACCATCGTGAGCGGCGGAGCATTCCCGGGAACAGAATTATTACTCGGCATCGTTTTGGCGCTTCTCTATATCGTCCTCGCCTATTTCATGCTGATGACGGTCTATAAGAAAGCTATCCGCAGCGGATTGATCGCCCGGTATAGCGCCGAGACGGTAAATTAATTGCCCCTCCAAGCCTCTCATTCAAGCGATGGACAACCTCTACGTTCAGACCATCCGCGCGTCGATCTCCGGAATGCTGGTATTCCTGGGCATCCTTTTCATTCCGGCATGGACGTTCGCCTATTGGCAGGGCTGGGCATTCTTCGCCACGTTCGGCGCGTCCGCCACGCTGCTCACGCTGTACATGGCGGTCTATGACAAAAAATTGCTCGAACGCCGCCTGCACGCCGGACCAGGAGCAGAAAAAACACCCGCCCAGAAGGTCATCATGACCTTCGCCATGGCCGCCTTCGTCGCCTCGGTCGTCATCCCCGTCCTCGACCATCGCTTCTCATGGTCGCCCGCGGTGCCGTCATATCTTTCGATCATCGGCGACGCGTGCGTCGCCTTCTCTTTTATAATGATATTCCTCGTCCTGCGAGCCAACAGCTATGCCGCCTCGACCATTCAGGTCGACTCGGAGCAGAAAGTCATTTCGACGGGACCCTATGCCGTGGTTCGCCACCCCATGTACGCAGGCGCCCTGCCCATTTTCATCATGACACCGATCGCCCTCGGTTCCTGGTGGGGACTGATTTTCGTTCCTCTTTTCATTCCGGTGCTCATCCTGCGGCTGCTTGATGAGGAAAAATTCCTGCGAAAGAACCTTCCGGGTTATGCGGAGTATGCCACGAAGACGCGCTGGCGCCTCATACCGGGAATCTTTTGATGGCGGCTGCTTGAGGTGAGAATATTGAGCTTCCCGTCGGCAGCAACCTGCCGAAACCAAAAGAAAAAGCTGCCTTCATCAGGCAGCTCGGCAAGGAGCAGTCCGCTCCTCAGCACGGTTGAAACTCGACTTCTTCCCGCTGGAACCCCAACGCCCTGATCGCCTCAAGGCTCGGCTGCCTGAGATCGAAGAGGAGGTCGTATTGGTCCTGAAATTTTTGATGAAGCCCTGCAACGACGTCGCGAAGCGTCTTGCCGTTTGCGGCGGCGCCGCCATGTTCGGGATCGCCGATGAACGAGCGAAAGGATCTTTCTCCCGTGCGCTCGATGGTGATCGTGGGAAAGGGCTCCCCATCCCACAGCACCCAATGTTCAAACTTGACCACCCTGCCGCCCTTCACGGTTATGGTGTCCGGTGGCAGTTTCGCAGTCTGGTTCATCATATGTCCGATTCTCCTTCCGTGAGCTGGGAACATCCTAATATGGCAGGTTGCCGTTGTCTAGCGGCACCCTCACCCGTCGGAGCACGTTCCACGCGATCACCCAGGCAGCAGGATGCGCTCATTAAAAAAACCCGCCGATCCCTGGCGGGTTTTTCACTCCCTAAGCCAGCGCTCCAGGCGCTGGAGCACGGTTCCGCGTTTCTCGCCGAGCAGTTTTTCGATCTCCGCGATCTTGTGCGCGGCGGCGCGATAGCCGTGGTCGGCGAGCTCCTGCCCCTTCTGGAAATCGGACGACGCGTATTCCTCGAGGTGGGGCTCTATCATCACCTCGTTCTCGAGCGGCGGTATGGTGTAACGCGACATGATGCTGATCGACCGGTCCATGATGTCGAGAATGTTGCCCGGGATCTTCTTCGGCATCCATCGCGACAGGTTGACGCCGACGCGCACGTCCGCACCCATCGAGACAAGCGGCGACATCGGGACGTTCTCGAGCAGTCCCCCGTCCACAAGCAAGTCGTTCCCGATCACGACCGGCGTGAAGACGATGGGGATCGCGGCGCTCGCCCGGACCGCCTGCAGGACGCTGCCGCTCCGGTACACGACCTTCTCCCCGGTGCTGATGTCGGCAGCGACGATCGCGAGCGGCATCCTGGCGTCTTCGATGCGGTGGTCGCCGCCGATCAGGCCCTTCACGACGCCGGCGAGGGCTTCGTTCGAAATGATCCCGAGCTTCGAGGGCGAGAACTTCGAGATCGACCGCCAGCTCAGTTTCTCGGCGGTCGTCCGCATCGTTTCGATCGAGACGCCGAACGCATAGCAGGCAGCCACGACCGCGCCCGCGCTCGTGCCCGCGATGCAGTCGATGGGGATCGCGCGGTCATGAAAGCACTGCAGGACGCCGAGATGCGCGTTTCCGAGCGCCGATCCGCCTCCGAGCGCAAGGCCAAGCCGCTTTTTCATCTCTTCATTATAGCCCGCCGCCATTTGAGCTCCTTGTCTTTTCGCAGCGCGAGACGCATACTCTACCGCAGGATCAGGCAGGGGGATTTGACATGAAGAAGGAAAACCGCTGGCAATGCGAATCAGGCAGGCACTCAGGCGCCATCGAAGCAAATGACGATTTGCTTCTTGAAGCGCTTCGACTATTTCACGAAAGAGGCGGCAAGGGGCCGTTGATCGTTCCCGAAAGCAGCTGCCCGGAGTGCTCCCCCATCGAAACAGAACCCATAACTCCCCGAAAGCCCCATTGAAAGATGGGGCGTTGTTTATCTTTAGACCGATTGCGTGGATGGAGCTGATAAAAGACAACCCACCGTGGTATGCTTGCCTTATGACCGAACGACTGCCGCGATCTGAATTTTCAGAGGCGGAACAAGCCCTCATCGCGAACCTCCGGGAAAAGGGACCGGCGGATCCGGAAACGCGACGGATGCTTCTCGAATGGTGCGACGAAGAAGAAGCGAAGGTCGCCGAGATCAACACGTCCCGAGCGGGCATCGAGCTCGATCTCAAGAAAGCAAGGATCTATCAGGCATCCGGATTTCACGAAGAAGCTTGGGCCAGCCTGGAGGCGGCAAGAACCGCTGCCCACAACGAAAATGCCGAGGATCTTTTCAACGAAGCTGAAGCGCTTATGAATGAGATGGATCAGGAGCGTTAGGTCCGATCCCTGCGTATCATTTCTTTATGGCAAAGGCATACGTCAAATATCACGCCGATGGGACGCTCTGGGCCAAGGGCGGCAGGATGATCCAAGGCAAACCCGACGGTTTCTTCAAATGGTTTCGCAAAGACGGAAGCCTGATGCGTTCGGGCCATTTCAAAAAGGGAAAGCAGGTCGGCGCCTGGACGACCTATGACAAGAAAGGGAAGGTCGTCAAAGTCACCCACTTCGATTAGGCTGGCCGCTCGTGCTATAATGAGGCCATGCAAAGGATAGCCACCCGCATCTTCATCTGCGCTTCGATCGCGTTCGGCATCATCGGGATCCTGCTCGTGTCCGGTTCCGGCTTCGGACCGAACAGTTCGGACGCTTCGGAACCCAACGCAACCCTGATCAGGCTTCTCTTCGCGACCGTCTTCATCATCTTGCCCTCGTTCGCCTTGAGCGTTGCCGGAAAATACCTGAACGGCAAATCCTAACGGCTTAGCGTTTCGGCGCAAGCGGATGCTGCTTCAGGAGGTGGGCGTAATAGAGCAGGTTGCGGGCGAGATTCTGCGCCATGTGCGGCGTGGCCTGGTTCTTCAGGCGCCGCTCGCGATCGGTCGCCGGCGGCTGGCCGACCTCCCCGACCCAATACGCCGCGCACTCCGGCGGCAGGGTGAATCCCATCCAGGTGAGAACCATCATGATCGTTCCCATCGTCGACAGCGCGCCATCCTCGCTTCCCGTGATCACGACGCCGGCAACTTTGTTATAAAACGCGCTCCGGCCCTCGGCGATGTATTCCTCGTCGAACGCATCGAGGCGCTCGATCACCCGCTGCATCAGGCTTGACCGGCCGCCCCACCAGATGGGCGTGGCGAAGATGACGATGTCAGCTTTCCGAAGCTTGCCCGCGATCTCGGGCCATTCGTCGGCGTCGTTCTCTTTGAACTTCAGGCCGACCGGAATGTTCTTGTCGGCAAGACGGACCATCTCAGCCTCGACCTTCCCCGGCTCGATCTCGTTCATGCGGTCGATTACGAGCTGCGCGACCTCCCCGGTGTTCGAGACGTCATCGTTTGCGTGCTTCAGCGACGCGTTCAGCACGAGTACGTTGATTTTTGCATCGTCCGGCTTGCAGTTCGGCATGTCGCAGCCGAACGAAGGCTTGGTTTTGTTCATGCATTCATTATACGTCATCGGTTCGTCCCGGAAGATTGAAACCCGCGCCAATCCCTGGCATACTTACCGCATGAGCTTCGAAACCATGCCAACCAGCGAAGAGGGGCCGAAACCCATCCCTCCCCAGGAACTCGCGAATCCGGCAGCGGACCGCGAAGCCACGGGCTATGCCGCCGACCGCGCGGCGGACCTCATCGAACAGCACGCGAGCTTCAGCCGTGCGGCCTTCGAGGGCAACCTCACCATGGACTACCTTGACCATATGGTCGACAAGACCCCGGCCGAAATAAAGGATCAGGCGGACCGGCTCGTGAACGACGTCCTTGCCCGCTACCTGAACCGGCAGATCGGGGAGGGGCTCCGCGCGGGCGTCCTCAAAGACATCCTTTCCGTACTCGAGAAGGATATGCGCGACACGCAACTCAGCCAGGCGGCGAGCCCCGATCTCGTGCGCCGGCAGCAGCTGTTCTTGGGCGAGGTGCGCAACCAGCTTGAACCGATGCTCGCGAAGCTGGAGCACAAGGAGAAGCCGCAAAGTTAGGCCTATCAATCGGGACGATGGCAACGCGGTCCTTTTTATTTGCTCTATAATAATGGGATGAGACGCGGAGTGATTTTCCTGGTGCTCACCGCGGGAACGCTCGCAATCGCCCTTCCCGCAATCTCGTCGACGGCGCCTATCCCTTCGGCATCCCTCACGGCCTATCTTTCCTTCAACGGCCCATCGCATCCGTCCGATACCTACCGCCTGCAGCTCTTCCTGGTCTCGCAGGGCTATCTCGCATCGACGACGCTTTATGCTCCCGGAACCTTCGACTATGCCACGCTCCGGGCGGTAACGGCGTATCAATGCGCGAAAGGGATCGCCTGCAACGGCGACCCTGGTTATGGGTTCGTGGGACCTCGCACCCGCGGTTCGATCAACGCCGCCCTCGGCACCCGTGATCAGATGATCGCACTCATCCAGGTTCTCGAGGCGGAGCTGCAGGCCCTTCAGGCGAAGCTGGCCGCGCTGCTCGCGCAGGCGAGTCCCGGGCCGACATCCTCGGTGCCGGTGCCGACGCCGACGCCCGCGCCCACCCCGACGCCAGGCAGTACGGGCTCGGGCGGCAGCAACCCGACGCCGGCGCCCACACCCACCCCATCCCCCTCGCCGCTGCCGACGCCAACGCCCACGCCGACGCCGATCCCGCCGATCCAGACGCCATCCGCTTTCGCGAAACCGGCAAGCTGCACCGCGGCGAACACCTATTATTACAGCTGGTCCATCGGCGACGACGCACGGACCGCGGCGCAGGCGCATAATCCAGCGACACCCTGGAAGACCATTCCGTTCATGACGAAATCGGGCGTCGGTGCGAAATATTCGCATGCGGCCGGCGACTGCCACATCCTGCGCGGCAACGACGTATGGCCGATCGGACAGACGGGCGAACTCATCATCAACAAGATGAGCGGAACGGCGGCGGCGCCCGACTATTACGGCGCCGACCCGACCTTCTATGCCGGCGCCGCCTGGGGGCGGCCCGTGATCGACGGCGAATTCCATGACTGGTACGGCGATCCGAACCTGTCGGCGGTCGTCGGCTGCACGCGGGGGCCGGTCGCCTGCATCGCCACGTCGAACAACATCGTCTTCGACAACATCGAGGTGAAGCGGCAGCTGTTCTGGTCGCTCGCCAACACGTCGTTCAACGAGATGATATCGGTGGTCGGATCGGCGAACGTCACGTTCGTGCACGACTATCTTCACGATTGGAAATACGAGACGTCGACCGTCTTCCCCGCCCTCACGGGGCAGGCGCCGGCGTGGAAACCGAACACCGCCTATGCCGGACGCGTCGCGGTGCTCGAGCCCGGACAGAACGTGCACACGACCTCGTACGCATGGTCGCTCGTCACGCCGGGAACCTCCGGCTCGTCGTCGCCCGCGTGGTGCACGACCTGCACGAGCATGACGGACGGAACGGCGGTCTGGAAGCCGGTCGGGATGGCGGCGGGCGGGAACGCGGCGATCAACGTCGCGGCCAACTCGTCGAACGTCACCATCGAATACAGCGAGTTCTCGAACGCCGAACAGAACGGCCCGTACACTGCCGGATATCAGACGAACGGCATGGCCGTCTATGGCGGGGCGGCGTTCCTGCACAACAAGGTGCACGACATGCCGACGGCGATGAACGACGGCGCCGAAGTCGGATGGAATGAGTTCTATAACATCGGCGTCCCGTACAACGCGATGGACCGCCAGGTCGGCGTGACCAACCCGCCGCTCACCCACGAGAACGTGATCTGGGGCGGCGGATCGAACCAGCGCATCCATCACAACCTCTTCCACGACATCGACGACGCCGTGATCACATTCCCTCACCCGTGCTGGGACAAGGTTTCGGGGACCGCGGTCATCGACGACAACATCTATTATTCGCCGCTCGGCTATGCCGCGGTATCGCCCGATTCGTCGGACTGCAACACCACCACCGCGCTCGGCAGGGTCTATGTGGTCAACAACACCTTCTATTCGACCGGCAACTCGACGCTGGTCTCGATCGCGATTCGCCCGGGAACCGAATGGACCGACGCCGTCATCGAGAACAACCATTTCGTCGACGTTCCCGGCTATTCGCAGCCGATCGGCGGATGCGCCGCCGGAAGCGTGGCGAACGGCTGCACGATCGCGAACAACCTCACCGAAACACCGGCCCAGGCGGCAGCCGAAGGCTACGCCGTCGGGAGCCTGTTCGCCCCCGCGAGCTCGACGTCCCCCACCGTCAACGCCGGCATCGACGCGAGCGCGCTTCTGCCGGGCGGCGTCGCCGATTTCGCCGGCGTCGCCCGCCCGCAGGGTTCCGCCTGGGACATCGGCGCGTACGAATGGAAGCCATGAACATCACCATTAAGCGCATTTATGATCCCGCTGCGAAACAGGACGGCGCCCGCGTGCTCGTGGACCGCCTCTGGCCACGCGGTATCTCGAAGGACCGCGCACGCCTTGCGGCGTGGGCCAAAGAGGCGGCTCCGTCGAACGGACTGAGGGCGTGGTTTCACGAAAACCCCGGAAAACGCCGGGCCGAGTTTCAGAAAAAATATCGCGCGGAGCTGCGCGCCCATGCCAAGGAACTGAAAAAGATTTTCGCCGCGCTCGGACCGTCCATCACCTTCGTGACGGCCGTCAAGGACATCGAGCACTCGCATGCTCCCGTGCTGAGGGATTTCGTGAAGGGGCTGTAACCTGCCGCTGCTTGACCCTTCATGATGCGCCCTGCTATAACATCCGCAGGCAGTGCAACATCCTAAATCTTTTTGGAGGTGCGCATGGCGCAACGGAAAACCCTCGCCCTTCCTGGCGCGCTCGCCAGGAGGCAGATACGAAAGCCGCAATGGCGCTTCGAGGCGGACGACGACCTATGGACCCTTGATCTTGTATCGGGCCTCATCGAGGTTTCGATCTGGGATGGGCGCCGACGCCCCATCCTCTGGCCGTGGTTCGACGGATTCCGATGTCAGATCAGCGGCGAAAAGAGCGTCGACCTGGAATTCCCGGGCGTGACGTCCGCTGACGAAGCGAAGCGGCTTGCGGTTCAGGAAGTCATGAACGTGCTCCACCAAGCAGGCAGCGAACTCGGTTTTTGGGCGAAGAAAACCGATGTCAAAGTCACCGAACCGATCGTTCTCCTTTCCACAAGGGCGCATGGGAAACGCGGAAGCGGAAAGGGGCGCTCATAGGGTTGGAAATTTCTGAAATAAAAACGGCTCGCGCAATGCGAGCCGGATTTTTTAAAAACGATGATCATGCGTTGATCTGACGCAGCCCCTCTTCTTCGGTGTCCCAGATTTCGAAGCAGGTATAAAGCTTCGTTATCAGGAGGAGGTCGCGTATCTTCCTGCAAAGGCACACGATCACAATGCGGCCGGCACGATTCCGCACCGTGGTATGGGCGTCGACCATTTCGTCGATGCCGGGCGCATCGATATAAGGAACGTCGGCAAGGTTCAACAGGATCTTCCGCTCTCCGCTGTCGAGCAGCTGGCGGACCTTGTCCCGAAAGGCAATTGATCCTTCTCCCAGCGTAATCCTGCCGGACAGGTCCACGATGGCAATGGTGTTGTCATTGCCGCCGCGGCGCACATCGATCTTGAGCATAAGTCACCTCGAAGCAACTGTTCATCTTATATAACGGCCGCCGCATGCCGTCAACCGAACCGATTGATTTTCCCGACAACGCGCGCTTATCCCGTTCTGAGCACGTTCCACAAACCCACCCGCCCCGTCTGCTATACTGAATGCATGGAACCCCTCGTCAGGCACTATCATGGACCGGTCGTGCGAAAGCTCTTCCTCACGGGCGCCGTCATCATCATGGTCACGGTCCCCTTCTTTCAGGGCATCGACATCTATCCGCTCTGGCTTTCGATCTTCGCCATCATCCTTCTCGCGCTCGGAGCAGCCTTCACATCGCGTGAGAACCGCTGGTCAACGACTTTCGACCTCGCCGTCGCGGCGCTCAACGTGACCATTTTCGAATATAACGCCGTGAACGCCTATGCGTCGGCCCATTACGCCTATTTCACCGTGAGCCAGGTGCTCGCGCTCATCTTCCTGCTTGCCCTGTATTATGCGGCGAGGACGACCTGGGGCGTCTTCCGGGCCTTGAGAAACCAACAGGCAGGCTACTGACGCTCCGCATATCGGCATAAAAAAGGCCCGCAGTGAAGTCACTGCGGGCTTTTCGTTCCGGCTAGGGCCGTTTTGCGTCCGCCGTCGCAACGGCATTCGCGGTTAGGTCCGCCGGCAAGGACTGTGATCCAAGCAGGATCGGCGGAGCGTACGAGTTCGGCAGAAGGAACGCCGTGATCTCGTCCGCCTGTCCGTCGATGCCGCCCGTCACGACGGCGGTGCTCGCGGTACCGTCGCAGGCAATCAGGGTTTCGGGCTGGTTGGCATAGGGCTTGACCCACCAGCCGAATCCCGAGAGGTGGATATAGACGGCGATGTAGTAGTCCTTCGGAACCACGTGCATCACCTGTTCAAGGAGCGGCGCACTGGAGCCCATCGCGGGGACCGACGTGAACGTGAGCGTCGGCGTCCCGGACCCTCCCGGCGGAGAAGCGCAGGTCCACGTGTCGGGGACGGTCTTCCCGTCGAACGTGTCCTGCATGCCCGCCTTGATGAGTCCGTTCTCGTCGAACACGCCCCAGCACCTGCCTTGCGGTCCCTCATAGGCGGCCTTCCATGCCTCATCGAAGAATTCGAAATAGAATACCTTGCGATGCCCGGCCTGGGCCCATGACGCGATCGTCTCGAAATAGGCTGCGGCGTTATCGGGCGAAGGCACGGCGCTCCCCTGGGGATTGCCGCAGCTCGGCCATCCCGTTTCGGAAACGATGATCTCCTTGCCGGGATAGGCCTTGGCGAGCTGGATGTCCTCGCCGTTCATGACCGCGATCGCGTTCGCCGCGTCGACCTTCTCCCAATAGGGATAGTAGTTGACGAAGACGAAGTCGGACGCGTTCACGATGTCGGGGTTGTTGAGCAGCTCGCCCCAGACGTCCGCCGTCGCGACGGGGACGCCGGGGAGGGCCGTCCGGACCTGGTTCATATAGCCGACGAGCTGCGTCGGCGTTACGTCGCCCCGCAGCGTCACCTCGCTCCCGACGATCACGGCCTGCACCGGGTTCGCCTGAGCGGCCGCGATGCAGTTCGCGATCTCGGTCGCATTGGCACCGGCATCCTTGCCGATCCAGACGCCGAGGTAGAGCGGGACGCCGAACCGCGCGGCGACTTCGGCGACTTTGTCCTGACCGTGCGTGCACCCGAAGCTTCGAAACGCCGAAGCATAGGGTACCGCCATGCCGAAGCGCTGAACGAGCTGGTCCTCGCTCACGTCCGCACCGGTATTCGGGTCCTGCCCCGCCTCGTAGGGACTGACGTCGAACATCACCTTGTACGCGACCGCGGGGACGGTTGCCGTGACGGTGATCGTCGCCTGCGCGGCGAGGCCGTTCGCGTCGACGACCTTCACGGTCGCCGTGTTCGTTCCCGGGTGATAATCATAGTCGCACGAGAAGGCCGTTCCGCTCACGCCGCAGTTCGCGACGGACGGATCGGTCTGCCCGACGAGCGAATAGGTGAATGGCGCCGTGCCGCCCGTCACGTACTGCGACAGGTCGGTCGGCGCTGCCTTCTGCCCGAGCCCGGCGAGCGTCACCGACGGGATCGAACCGAGGACGGGCTGGCTGACCGGCGGCGGATTCACCGTCACCGTCGCCGAACCCGACTTCGTCGGATCGCCGACGCTGGTCGCCGTGACGGTCGCGACGGTCTGCGCCGCCGCGGACGGCGGCGTAAGGACGCCGCTTGCCGAAACGGTTCCCGCGGTCGACGTCCACTGGACGGCGGCGCTGAAGCTCCCGGTTCCCTGAACGTTCGCCGAACACAGCGCGGTCGGCTGCGTTCCTGAAGCGGCGAGCTGGAGCGTCGCGGGATTGCACGACACGGCAACCGACGTGATGGTTGGCGTTGGCGGTGGTGGCGGCGTCTGCCGCTGCGTCGAGGAGCCCCCTCCCCCACCTCCGCAGGACGCGAGCAATGCGAGTGCGGCCACAGCGACCACCCCGCGGACAACCCGGATTGTAGACATACGGACCCCCTGAATTCCTTGCCAATGTTGAGTTTTGACGGGCCCGCGCCCGCAGGACTACCTTCTTCATAGCAGCCGTCCAGCGGGTTGGCAAGCACGGCGCGCATGACCGTTCCTCGTTGAAAATCCGCACGGCTCGCGGTATAGTCCCCGCAGAGGAGCCATCCGTGTTGACAAAGAACCTCACCGACCAATCCCTGGGAGCGCACGCGCTTGCGGCGATCCTGAAAAACAACCCGAGCTGGAACCCGCACGAGAGCGACGAAGTCACAATCTCGTCGACCACGTCCTATGTGCTCTCGCCGACCGACGTCCGGTTCAGGCTTTCCGCAGAACTTATCGAGGCGGCGCGCAGGATCCTAAGCGACGCCGACGGATGCGAATGCGGCAAACCCGCGGCATGGGCACGCCGCACGCAGTTCGCGGGCGACCACTACTTCTGCGACGAGGATGCCCGCAGGCAGCGGGATTTCGGGAAATCCGACCCGTCGTATTTTCACTGGGAACGGCTCTGATGGTGTATACTTATCTGTAGAAGCGTTTCCGGCACGAGCTGGTCTTGCATTCACATAGGAACTGGAAGAGGGTTGGGGGATCACGTGTGTGATTCCCCGTTTTTTTATTAAAAAACCCGCATCCGTGAAGACGCGGGTCCTGCAACCGCCCAGACGGCAGTTCTTCGGGCGCGTACTGCGCCCGTCGAAGAGTGCTCCTTGGCCTTTATGCACGCCGAGACGTCAGCCCCTTCGAGGTTGCCTTTGGGCCCGACCTCCTACGCAAGCCAGCCGCCTGGGTTACCGCTGCGATGTTCTCGCTGATGAAGAATGTAACGCCTGGCGGCCCGGTTGTCAAAGGGACGGTCGATTTTTCTTGCTGTTCGAGTGCCCTTTGATGACGAGTTCGGCCTTTTGCTTCATCTCGTGCGCCTTGCGGATCTCTTGCAGCCGCCTTCCCTCGCGAAGAAGCAATTCACGTTGCGAGAGGAGCATGGCCGCCCTTGATCCCGCGAAATACGCCTCGTCGAGCGAAGCCACCTTGCGATCCTCGATCACCGGATGAAGGTGCCGGCTCAACTTGGTGCGAAACGCAATCTCCTTCAGCTTGTCGAGGCACGCCCTATCAAGCGAAAGCAGGCGTTCCCTGATAAGCGTCCATTCGTTGAGGCCGATCAAGACTTCAAGTATCCATGGCTTTGCTGTCTCGATGCGGGAACGCAGTTTTTCGTTCTCGCCGACCGCAGCCGCCCGATCCTCTTCTTCGCCGCAGAAATAGTCAGGCTCCTTCCATCCCCACATGAACGTCGACAGCTTCACCACGAAATCCCTTGCCTTTGCTTCGTAATGAGAGGCGTCTTGCCATTCGGGAACGTTCAGGTTGGGAATGCGGATCGATTCTTCATCAAGCCATCCCTTTTCTGTCCGGAAAAATTTCACAAGGGATGGGAAGAACCGCGGAGTGACGACGTCCAGCTCCCAATGACGATTCCATTCATCGCCGTGTTTCCCGGAGCCTTCCAATTCGAAGCTGCCGAAAAAGTTCTGGCAAAGCAGGTCGAACGCCTTCTTGGCAAGTATCTGCCGCATGCCATGGGGCTTCCTCTTTGTGACATAGCCACGCTTGTCCTGTCCGAACTCATATTCCTTATCGGGATCGCCGGCCTTTTTCAACAACGAACCGTTGGACCAGCCGTCCGCCATCTTCATATAAAAGAGGACGCGGTCGATGTGGTCATATTTCTTCTCTTCCCAATGGCGGGTTCCCATCGGAACCTCAAACCCTACGTGCAGCAGCCCAAGCATCTCTTCGATGGTGACTGCCGCCTGCCAGCGTTCGAGCCATTCGTTCCAGTTATGCAGCGGACGGATTTCCCGGGTGAAAAGGTCGTGGATCGGCACTTCCTGCTTTTCTTCGATATTTGCGGGCATTGAGCCCTCCTTTCAAGTTATGCCCCGCACTGTGACGGGACGGTACTGCTGCCTTCCTTATATGCCCGCGCTCGGGTTTAGTCAATTGACGTGCGCCGGCGGCTTTTTTTAAAAAAATACGGGCATCCCTTGCGGAATGCCCGTGCGAATTTCCCTGTTACGTCGGATGTCCTGCATTCTGCTCCTCGAGGAACCTCAGATTCATGACCAGCAGGACATAGAACGTCGCGAGCAGGAAGATGTTTCCGGCCCAATGCAGCCGGTCGGCCACGATCACGATGCTGACCGTGATGCCGATGATCTGCATGAGGAAGCCGACGATCGCCGCCACGACCGGTCCGATCGACCCCAACGGCTGTCGCAGCAGGAACCGCATGACGGCATAGGACACGGTCGCCACGGCAACGACGCCCGCTGCGACCAGGTACATGAGATGCATCCTATCGCCTCCTTTTTTCCAAGGTGACAAACGCTAAAAACAATATAGCACATGCTATAATGCAGGGCATGCGCCAGCCCCCTTCGGCCTATTCCTATGACCTTCCCGAAACGCTCATCGCCCGCCGGCCGGCAAGCCCGCGCGATTCGTCGCGGCTCTTCGTCTATGACACCGCGCGGGATGCGATCGCCTTCGACCGGTTCTCGAACCTCGGCGCGCGCCTGCCTCCCCGCTCGCTCCTCGTCTTCAACGAGACGCGCGTCGTTCCCGCGCGCGCGATCCTTCGCAAGGAAACGGGCGGCAAGGTCGAGGCGCTGTTCCTCGTGAATGAGTGGCGCGGCGGCCCCGTTCCCGTCATCGTCGACCGCAGGGCCGAGGTTGGAAGAAGTTTGCACCTCGGCCCCGACAAAAAATTTCTCGTGACGGCTCAGAAGGAGAATATCTTCTATCTGAAGCCGCTCTTCCCCGCCGGCGAACTCATCGACATGTTGCAGCGCAGCGGTATCACGCCGATCCCGAAATATATCGGCGCCGGCGGCATGCGGGAATCGGAACTGCGCAAGAAGTATCAAAGCGTGTTCGCGGCCCGCTCGGCATCGGTCGCGGCGCCCACGGCTTCGCTCCATTTCACCGAACGGCTGCTCGCCGCGCTGCGCGCCCGGGGCATCAGGCGGACCTTCGTCACGCTCGACGTCGGACTGGGGACGTTCGCCCCGGTCAAAGATGAAAATGTCATTAAAGGAACCTTGCATAAGGAATTCTTCGATATCCCTGCGGCAACGGCGCGCGCGATCCGTGACGCGAAGACGTCCGGCTCGCCGGTCGTCGCGGTCGGCACGACGGTCGTCCGCACGCTGGAATCGCAGGCCCCGCGCATCGCGCAGGCGGCCCGCCGCGGACCGATCGCCGGCACGACCGACATCTTCATCCGCCCGCCCTATCGCTTCAGGATCGCCGATGCGCTGATCACGAATTTTCACCTTCCGGGGACGTCCCTCATGATGCTCGTGCAGGCGTTCCTCCTTCATAAAGGAGCAAAACGGTCCGTCGTCGACCTCTATAACATCGCGATCGCCGAGCGCTTCAGGTTCTATTCGTTCGGGGACGCGATGCTCGTTGTATAATGATCCTATGAGAAAAATCATCGTGCTCAGTTTCGTTTCGCTGGACGGGGTGATGCAGGCCCCGGGCGGACCCCGCGAAGACGCGTCGGGCGATTTCGTCTTCGGCGGATGGACGGTCCCCTATTTCGACGAATTCATGGGCGGCGTGATGGGTGAGCAGATGGGCGGGCCGTTCGACCTGCTGCTCGGCCGCAAGACCTATGACATCTTCGCGTCGTACTGGCCAAAGCAGGACGAGACAGCCAATCCGGCGGCCGGACCGCTGAACCGCGCGAAGAAGCACGTCGCCTCGCGGTCGCCGATCGCGCTCTCCTGGGAAAATTCGGAGCTGCTCCCGGGCGATGCCGCCGAAGCCGTGCGCCGGCTGAAGGCCGGGGACGGTCCGGACCTGCAGGTGCATGGCAGCGCGAACTTCATCCAGACGCTCCTCAAAAACGACCTCGTCGACGAACTGTGGCTCAAAATCTTCCCGGTCGCGCTCGGAACCGGCAAGCGGCTGTTCGCCGAAGGCACGATCCCGGCGGCGTTCACCCTGCGCGAATCGAAAACCTCCCCGCACGGCGTCATCGTCGCGACCTATGTGCGTTCGGGCGACATCAAGACGGGAACGTTCTGAACGCGGGCGGCCTGCGGAAAAGCAAAAGGCGCTTCCGTGACGGAAAGCGCCTTTATGAATGCCCTCGACCGCGCCGACTTCACACGCACACGAGGTCTTCGACGGACTCCTCCTCCCGGACGGCGACCGGCATCGCCCGGTTCGCCGCCCGCTCCTGCATCAGCTCCATGCGCTGCCTGAAGATCGCCCGTCTCCAATCGATGGTCAGGATGTCATAGGCGGCGAGCACCTGAGGCGAACGCTGTTCACCCAAGACGAGGAGGCCCAAATCGCACATCTTGGAATCGCCAAAGTTGAACCTCCCTCGCGCCTCGTTGTAGTCGCCTTCGAGCTGTCCGATGACGCAGTTTTCGGTACAAGCGATATTGAGCCGCTGAACGTCGATGCGTTCCACCCATTCGCGACCGCCATATCGTTCACTGAGATACCGCATCCCTTGCTGTACCCGATTATCGTCCTCAAACATATGCACCCCACAATCCTTTCAAGAATGAACTTGCTACCTTCATTTTCGTGATCCGCGCCGTGATTGTCAAACCGGCCCGCCCTGCGGCTCGGGGACGACCGGTCGTGACCGCTCACCAGAAAAAGGATCCGCTTGTGGGCGGATCCTTTTTGGACTGCTGTCGACCGGCGCTTCCTATTGATAGTTGTAATTCGACATCGCGCCCGGGAAGTGGCCCCAGGGAGCGAACGAAAGACCGACGATCGCGAAAAGGATGCCGACGACGACGAACGCGAGCGCGACATAGAACATGATGCGCCCCGCGTGATCGACCGCCTTCATGAATCCGTCGTATTCGCTCTGGTTGCCGAACTGGCTGCTCGCCGCGGCGAACTCATGACCCTTCGAGCCGAGATAGATCATGAAGACGATGAAGAAGATCCAGTTCACGAACGGGATGAGCATCAAAAGGTACCACCAGAGAAGCTGGTACCGCTTGATCGCGATGATGAACGATGCGTTCATCATGAACGCGCCCCACGACCATCCTGCGTGCGGGGTGATGCCGTTGCTAGGTGAGTTTTCCATGGATTTCGATATGCACTCGACCTTTTCATTCAGCATAGCATAACGGCCCGGCGGGTCGGTGCCGGCAGCGGCGCGACCGCCCGTCCGATTACAAAAAAGGCGGCATCCCGAAGGATGGCCGCCATAGGCCGAAATTCAATGCTTGGCATCGAGCGCCCCGACTCCCGGCAGGAACGGGATCGCGGCCGCGGTGACGATGAGGATCGTGCCGCAGAGGGCGATCTCGAACGGGCAGCCCCATCGGTTGGCGACATAGCCGCCGCCGAAATAGCCGACCGTCATGCTCCCATAGAAAAACGAGAACGCCACGCCCATCACGATGCCCATCAGCTTCGGATCGCTCAGATGGGTGATCGACGACCGCAGGGTCGAGAAGCTCACCATCACGCTTGCCCCGATGACGAATATCAGCACGAGGGCGACCGGCACGCTTCCTGTCCGCGACAGCGCGAGAAGCGAACCACCGAGGATGCCGGTTCCCGCCGCTAGGAACGTCCGATGCGAGCAGTGCCTGTCGAACACGATGACGATGAACGATCCGAGCAGCGTTCCGGCGCCCGATGACGCCGCAAGCCGGCTATAGACGATCGGCCCTCCCCCGAACATGTCCCTCGCGATGACCGCGAGAAGCGCGTAATACGAGAAGCCGCATCCGGTGACGACGGACGAGAGCAGCACGCACAGCCTGATGCCCGGGTTCCCGAGCACATAGCCCATGCCGCGGTTCGCGGTGGAAACCCACCGCGCGACGGCAAGGCCGTTGCCATGGCACGCGACCATCCGCATCTTGAGCAATGCGACGACGAGGACGACGAACGACAAACAGTTCAGGACGAAGGTCCCGCCATATCCCACGGTGAGCACGAGATAGCCGGCGCAGCCGGGTCCCGCGAGCATCGCGATATTATAGAGGGACGTGAACCACTTCGATGCCGCCCGCACGTTGCGCGGGTCGAGCACCGCATCCTTCACGATCGCATTGCGACCGGGACCGTCGATCGCGTTCACGAACCCCATGAGGGCGGCGAGCGCGATGATCTCGCCAATCGTGATGCGGTTCTCGAACACGAGGAGCGCGAGCGTGGCCGATTGGGCCGCGCCCAGGATTCCTGTCATGATCAGGATGCCCTTCTTGCTGTAGCCGTCGAGAAGGAGGCCGGCGAACGGGCCGAGGATCGCGCCGGGAGCGAGATTGAGCGCTCCGACGGTCCCCACCCACAACGCCGCACCGTCCCTGCCGACGATCTTTATGATGAGCAGCGAGAGCACCGCGGACTGCAGCAGCGATCCCGTCAGGGAAACGAGCTGGCCGCCGAGGTACCACCGCATGTTGCGTTCGCTGAAGACCCCCGCAGGCGGGGCCGCTGGCGCTTCGAACGTTGCCGATGCCATTTTCAAAGAACCCTTTCCGCGGGACGAATCCCGGCTGAAACTTCCGGCGTCAGGATATCATAAATTTCCGTCTTTGTCCATTTGGCGGCGTGAAAAAAATCGGGACTCGACACGAGTCCCGAACCTGACTGTTCCGTCACCGATAATAACTAGGGCAGCCATCGCTCGCCCACTCGCCGACTTCGACGTTGAAGTTCGGCTTGTGGCAATAGGGGCACGTCGTCACGCAGTAACTGCGGAGATGCACGGTCATGACGACCGCGGGACGGCGCTGGCGTTTTGCCTTGGCGGCGACGTTGCGCGGCCATACCTGGCTCCGCAGCGTTTCAGCCTGCCGCGCCGTGATCACGCCGAGCCGCGGAATCTGGTTGCAGACCAGTCCGTGGGTGCGCGGCGCGAATGTGAGTCCCGTCTTCTGAGCCCGGGCAACTTCGTCGGCCGTAAGCCGCTCCGAATGCTGCATCATGTCGACCTCCAAAAAACTTCTGCCCTTCAGCTTAGGCGAATTGCACCATGACGTCAACCAAAATGGCGCACGGCCTCACGCCATGCGCCATCGTCGTTCGCGGACCGGGATCAGCGCTTAATGGCTGCCGCCGTTCCCTTTTCCATTACCCCCGCCGCCGAAGCGGTTCTTGAAGAGGTCCTGAAGGCCCTTCAGCTGGTTCATGAGATCGCCGACGTGCCGGCTGATGTCGGTGGCCGACGTCACGACGGCATCGGTGGCGTTCCTGATCTCGCCGAAGCCGATCCCGTTCCCCTTGTCGTCCTTGTCGCCATCGCCGCCGCCGTGGCGTGCCGGGCGGACCATGACGAGGTTGTAATCGCGGACGACGTCAGCCGTCACGACGAACGGGCTCGAGGACGTGATGCGTCCCGAGACGCCGACCTCGTCGCCGACCGAAAGCTGGTCAGCGGGATTCGTCGTCGAGGTCGCGCCGTTCCCGCCGCGAAGGTAGAAGCGCGGGAAGCTGCCCGACCAGTTCACCGTATAGGTGATGCCCCAGACCTGCGCCTGGAACGATCCCGACGCGACGCTCGTCACGGTCATGCCGCGCGCGAGGAACGCGCCGCCCGGCGTGATCGAGAGCGACGGCGGATTCACGCGCGGAAGGTGCGGCGTGGATGTCGGCGCGGGCGTCGGGGCGGGAGGCGGCGGAAGGATTGTCGCCGAGCACGTCGAGGTCGCCATGGTCGACGAGGCGTCGGTCGCCTGAACGGTCGCCTGGATGGTTCCCGTCGCGGCATACGACTTCACGAAGAGCGAGCTCGTCTGGCCGCTCACGCTTGAATCGCCCGACCAAAGCAGCGTGACCGGGGCTACGCCGCCCGTCGTGGTCGCGCTCCATGTGATCTGGCTGCTCGAGACGACGCCCGAACAGGCGACCGTAAGGCCGCTCGTCTGCGCGCTCGCCGCCATGATCGAACCTGCCACGATGGCCGTGGCGATGCTGCCAATGATGGCTATCTTTGTTTTCATGATTGTTGGGGTTATGTTTTTGCTCTTATATATAGGAAGGAACTGCCTGCATAGGGAAGCATGCTTTCGACCTTTCGTCCCCTATCGAACCATGATACGGATTCAGGCCTGAAGCGTTACGCGGCCGAACCGGCCCCTAAGGCGCCGGCCATTTCGAGCGCATGAGCGCCCGCGTCTTCGGACCAAGGATCCCCGACGCCGGAACGACGCCGTTCGCAGCCTGCCATTTCGCAAGCGCCTGTCCGGTCTTCGCGCCGAAGCGCATGATCTCGCTGCCCGGCGAACCCGGCCCGGACGAAGCGACGGGGTAGCCGTTCATGTTCAGGAAGACCTGCAGGTCCTTCACGTCGTCGCCGGAGCTGCCGACGGTGAGCGTGCGGGTGAAGTTCGCGACGAGCTGCGCATCGAGGCGCGCAAGGAGCGCGTTGAACTGCGCGATGAGCGACTGCAGCAGCGCGGCGAGCGTCGAGGTCGACTGCGAGCCCGTACCCGTTCCCGAAGGCTGCGGGGAGGGACTGCCCGAGCCCGACGATGCTCCCGACGTGCCGCCGCCCGTTCCGCCGGAGCCGCCCGAACCCGAACCGCCTCCGGTGCCGCCCGGCGTGACTCCTCCGCCCACGGCGTTCGAAACCGTGACCGTCACGATGTTCGTGATCGCGGAATTGCCGGCCGCATCGAGCGCCTTTGCGGTGATCGTGTGGCTGCCGTTCCCAAGTCCGGCCGTGTTGAGCGAATAGGTCCACGAGGTCGATCCCGAAACCGGAACGTAGACACCGCCGTCGACCGAGACGGCGACCGACGCGACGCCCACGTTGTCCGATGCGGTTCCGGCAACCGTGACGACGCCCGAAACCGCCGCTCCGTTTGCCGGCGCCGTGAACGTGATGACGGGCGGCGTCGTGTCGGGGCCGGCGCCCGGCGTGACGGTGCCGTTGCCGTAATAGTAAGCCTGCGCATTGAACGCGAGCGGGCTGCCCGGGCCGCCTTCCGCGCCGCCCATGCTGTTCATATAGACGGACTCGGCAGGGTTCATATAGGCATGCCCGCCGGGACCGATGCCGCCCGTGACGTCCGGTCCAACGGCCGGGAACGGGATCGAGGCGGGCCACCACGCGGGCCGTCCGGCGAGATAGAGCGACGCCGGGAGCGCATGTGAAACGGCGGGAAGCCACGTCGTCGAGCCGTCGACCGCGTTATATTCGCCGTGCAACGCGGCGGACTGATAGGGCAGAAGGCTGCCGTTCACGCTGCTTCCGCTTTCGGCATTGTAATAGCCGAACAGGTATCCGTAGGACTGCTGCTGATAGGAAAAGGGCGTCGGCCACGTTTCGAAGGCGACCTGCGGTTTCGGCGCGCCGTTATACAGCGTGAGCGCCGCCATCCCCGCCGAGCCGGCAACGTTCCCCACGAACGTGTCGTTGTTCGTGAGCGCCGCCTCCTGCACGGCGCCGCTCAGGTTGAGCGGGTACCAGCTGTTCACGGTCGTGTTCACCGTCTGGATATTCGTCGGACCGCCGAGCGGCGCGCAGGTGACCGTCGCGCCGCGCACGCCGCCTATGGCGGGCTCGCAGGTCTTCGTGAAGCCGACGGCCCAGTTCCTGAAATAGGTGGCGTGGTTCGCCGATCCGTGGATGTCGTCGTTGTCGCCGATCATGTTGAACACGTTCCCTTCGATGAGGTTGTACTGCGGCTCGGCGCCGTGACCCGAATCGAGCGCCATGTTCGCGTCATACCAGGTCGTGTCATAGGCTCCGGTCGAATAGTTATAGGCGACGACGTTGCCGGCCGCGCCCCATTCGAGCATGACGTTCGCCACATGCAGTCGGTCGAAGATGTCGTTCTCGACGACCATGCCCGTCACCTTGTCCGCGAGGTTCACGTCGGAATCGTACTGGCCCGACGTGTGCCGGAACGCGTTCGAGAAATAGCTGTCGGCGATCATGCCGCCGAACGTCCAGCTCACGTTCACGTGGTCGCCGTCGGCATAGTTCCCTTCGACGCCCTCGATCCAGCAGTACGCGCACGCGTTCATTTTAAAATTGGAATAGTCGCCGCCCGTGTGCGTGTTATTGGCATAAACCTGCAGGTCCTCGACCCCGGCCCCGTGCGTCATCGTGAACGCGGTGACGAGCGGCTGCGTCGACGTGCCGAGGCCCATGTCGTGCCAGACGCAGGTGCCGTCGGCAACCGACGAGCCGTCCGTCGGGAATGCCGGCGCCGTCGCGCCGCTCGTGCAGGTGTACGGGAACGACGCGTTGTTGTAGGTCTGCTCATAATAGTGCGCCGGCTGCGCCGACGGATTGACATAGGTCGCAAGCCCATAGGCCTTGTTCGGCTGCCAGTCGGACAGGCGGATGTCATAGTCGGTGAAGAGCGGGCTCACGCCGATCGTCGTGCCGTTCACGCTGCGCACCTCGAGGATCTGCCCTTCGGAGCGCGAGCCGTCCGTCGACTGGCCCGTGTCGCACCACGTGCACGGCCCCTCGTCGCCGCCGATCGTCACGTCGCCCGTATTCAGCCGGCTGATCACGAGATATTCCCCGACCGAGATGCCGGCGGCGTTCGCGACCGTGATGCTCGTCGCGTCCTTGTTCGCGTTGCCCATGACGGGGATGAGCTGCGATGCCGGCGTGAACCGCGGGCCACCGCTCAAGGTTCCGAGCAGGATCGGCGCACCCGTCGTCACCATCGAGTTCAGGACCGTCTTGTCGGCGCCCGCGCCGCGAAGCGTGACGTTGCCCGGAATGGCGATCGAGCTTCTGACGAGGAATGTCCCCGCCGTGAGCGCGACGACGCCGTTCGCCGGACAGGCGTTGAGCGCCGCCTGGATGTCGGCTGACGCGTCGCTTGCGCCGTTCCCATAGCTCGATGCCTTGATGGTCGCGCAGACCGCGGTCCGGTTCGGGATGCCGCCGGGAATGCCGGCCTGGCTCCAGTCGATGCGGCGGCTGGCCTCGATCACGCCGTCCGCGCCGGCGCCGCCGACCGTCACCGTCTGCGTTGGTGACGCCGCCGAGCTCCTGCCGGAAGGATCGTAGGCGTCGACGCTATAGGCATAGGTTCCCGGTCCGGGAACCGCGGTGTCGTCGAACCATGCCGTGCCATTCACGACGCTGTTTGCCGTCGCGATCACCGCGCCGTTGCGGCGCACGTGATACCCCGCGACGCCGAAGGTTCCCGACGAGACGGCCCACATCAGGTTGACCTGCGAGGGCGAGATGGCGAACGCGCGGAGGTCGGTCGGGACCGATGGCGGCTGGACGTTCGCGACCACCGTCGCCTGCGCCGTCGTCGCGCCATAGGCATTCGTCGCCGTGAGCGTATAGACCGTCGTCGATGACGGACTGACGACCAGCGAGCCGACGGCGGTCGTCGTCGAGAACGATCCGGGGGCGATGGCGATCGACGACGCACCCGACACGTTCCAGAAGAGCGTGGAGGTCGCCGACGACGAGAACGTGACGCTTGGCGGACTCGATGCCGACCTGAAGGCCATCATGCCGGTGAGCCAATAGCTTCCGCCGTTCGGCGCAAACCATGCGGCGACCGGTCCCGCCGCGGGCGCGGTGCCGTCTTCGTCGTTGAAACCGCCGATCGCGACGCGCATCGAGAATCCGACGCCCGGCGTCGAGGTCACGCTTCCCGCCGAGTTCGCGGTCGCGCCGAAAACGAAGTCGCCGGCGAAGGCGGCCGTGCTCGTGCCGCTCGTGACCGGCGCGCTCGTGAAGCCGGCAAACTTCTCGCTCCACGTGTCAAGGGCCCCTGAAGCGTTCACGCCGGCGATCTCGGTCACGGCGATCTTGCTCGTTGCGCTGCCCGAAAGCGTCGCCGTCACGGTGCACGAGCCGGCGGCCGTTACCCCGCCATACGCCATCGCGAAACCATAATAGGGCGTGCTCGTCACGCCGACGAGGGACAGGCCGCCGCTCGCGCACGTCGCCGAAACGCCCGTCACCGAAACCGCATTCGATCCTACGTCGACCGCCACGGCGAGCGTATCGCCTGCGGCGACCGGCGCATCGAGCGCCTTGCTGATCGAGGTCGCGGCACCCGACGTTCCGCTCGCGCCCTGCACGAAAGAGACGGCCGCGCGGGCGGGCGCCGCCGCGACGAACGCCGCGCAGGCGACGAATCCGACCAGGGCGAAAACGCGATAAGGCCTCATTGCTCTTTATTATAAATCATAACCCGCTTTACATCCGTCCCGGGCTCTGATATATCCTCAAATAGAAGGAGGGCTCCATGGAAACGATCTTCCATCAAGACCCCAATGCAGCGCGGCGCGACAGCATCATGAAGAAAGTCTTCGTCGTGATAGGCATCACCGCGGCAATCGGAGCGGCATACGGCGGCTATCACCTGCTCGCGCCGCTGCTCCATTGAAAGCCCGCGACCACAACCAAAGAAGCCGCGTCATCCGTGACGCGGCCTTTTTGATACAATGATCATATGAAAATGAAACGGTACGCCCTCTTCGCAGCGATCGCCCTCGCCGTCGTCGCAGCGGGAGCCGCCTTCTGGTATTTGGCTGAACAGAACGCCATCCTGCGCTCCGAAAACGACGCGAAGGCCGTGGAAGTCGCCACGCTCGAGAATGCGGTGAGCTCGACGAACAGCGAAGTCGCGACGCTGCAGATCACGCTTGCTTCGACGACGCTCGCGCTGCAGAACGAACAGAAAATCAACGGCACGTTCGAGGGTCAGATCAACGAGCTTTCGGGGACGGTCGGACAGCTGCAGAAAGTCGCCTCCACCGATCCGCATCTGCTCGAGAAATATTCCAAGGTCTATTTCCTCAACGAGAATTACGCCCCCGCGTCGCTTTCCCCCGTCGACACGCAATACCTCTACAACCCCTCGCATACCGAACTCGTCCTTTCGGGAACCCTGCCGTTCCTCGACGGTATGCTTGCCGCGGCGGCGCGCGACGGCGTTGCGCTGCAGGTCGTGTCCGCCTATCGCTCGTTCTATCAGCAGGCTTCGCTCAAACTCGACTATAAGACGAGCTATGGCACGACGGCGGCCAACCAGTTCTCGGCCGACCAGGGATACTCCGAACACCAGCTCGGCACCGCGATCGACTTCGGCACGCCGAACGCCAAGAACCTCGTCACGCAGTTCGCGTCGTCATCGGCCTATCAGTGGCTCGTCGCGAACGCCTACCGCTACGGCTATGTGATCTCCTATCCGCCGGGCAACGTCTATTATCAGTACGAGCCGTGGCACTGGCGCTTTGTCGGCGTTGCCCTTGCGACCTACCTGCACGGGAACGGCGAATATTTCTTCAACCTCAGCCAGGACCAGATCAACCAATATCTCGGATCGTTCTTCGATCTGCAGTGATCCGGAATTCAGATCTGTAACAAAAGGATCTTCGATCCTGTATTAATCAGTAGCTCCATCGCGCAGGTCGATGTATGCGCGGTGATTTTTATTGCCCTTTCTTGCAAAACAACCAACGCGTCGAACAAACAAAAGATTAAAACGAATGAAAAAGACATTTGCTTTTTCGGCAATCGCCTTCACGGCGATCGCCGGCATGGTTTTCGGTGCCTTTCCCCGCGGAACGCAGGCAGCGACGGTCTATACGACAGCCCAGGTCGCCACGCACAACACGGCAAGCGACTGCTGGCTGATCATCAGCGGCAGCGTGTATAACGTGACGAGCTTCATCCCGATCCATCCGGGCGGCAACGCCATCGTCGCCTATTGCGGCCAGGATGCAACGAGCGTCTTCCTGTCGATCCACGATCAGACGGCGATGAACATGCTGCCGACCTATCTCATCGGCACGGTAGGCACGCCGGCCCCGACGATCACGGCGCCCGTGATCACGAACGCGACGGCGACCACCTCGACGGTCACGATCTCGTGGAGCGCGTCGACGGGCGCAACGGCCCCGGTCACGTACACCGTCCTCCGCAACGGGAACTCGATCGGCTCGACGACCAACACGTCGAACGCCTTCACTGACACAGGACTCTCGCCCGGCACGACCTATACCTATATCGTGAAGGCGACCGACAGCTCGACTCCGACGCCCGCAACGGCGACGTCGTCAGCGAAATCCGTGACGACACTCACCGTCACGCCGACGCCCACGCCAACACCGACGCCGACACCTACTCCGACCCCGACGCCAACGTCGACTCCGACATCGACATCGGCTGGCATCGCCATCGTCTCCCCGGCTGCGAGCACGACCGTCGCGCGCTGGACGATGATCAGGGCGACCACGACGGCGGGTTCCGGGATCACCAAAGTCCAGCTGCTCATCGATGGCAACCTCAAAGCGACCCTGACCCACGCGCCGTACCGGTTCTATTGGTACACGGGATGGACCGCGAGCGGGACGCATACGATCCAGGTAAAGGGACTTAACGCGAGTGGGACGGTCATCGCTTCGGCAAGCGAAACCGTCACCGTGAGCAACGTTCGGCAGCATCGCGAAAGCGACGACGGCCCGAACGAGCATGAAGGGTCGGGCTTCGACGACTAACCCGCCCACCCGCAAGGAACCGGCAAGCAAAGACAGGCGCGACAAGCGCCTGTCTTTTGTCCGTCCATGCGAAAAAATAAAAAAGGCGGCATCACGCGATGCCGCCGCTCACTAGGAGAACCGCTCAGCCATAGAACACCCCTTGCGTATTCGGGACTGCCTCTTCGGGAATGAGCCGAAGGGCGATGCTCCCGGCCTGAGCGTACTGCCGCATCCGTCGCGCATTCACGGAAGCATCGGAACCGGGCATGAGGCGCAGTTCCCGGATGAGACCCGACCGAAGGATCGGGGCATAGAGCCCGTCGAACAGCTTCCCTTGCAGCTCGCGTTCCTCGTCGTGCGAGAGGCTGCCGCCGTCGCGCCCGCCAAGAAGGATCATTACGGCGCGCTTCCTGAGCGGCAGATAGTTGAACGTCGGGACGTGCTTCTTCTTGAGCCATGCGATCATCTGCCTGATCCGTTCACCGTTCTCTTCGAGCGTCCTTGTTCCGGACGTGAAGGGACCGACCACGGTGCAGATCTGCGGCGGCATGCGCCGCAGGACGTCGACGGCTATCCCAACCAGCTCGTGAAGCGTTTCAGCCTTCTCGATTCGCTCCGGGTCGGAGGAATCATAATAATGTGTAACCACGTGTCGTTCTCCAAGAATGAAATGATCTGGGATAATTATATCATTAAAAAAATCTAAGTCAATATGTTCCCGCCCGTGCGGCCGCCGTCAGGTCGCGAGCCCCTCGCAGAACCGGCGGAGGTCCGCGTCGCCGATCGCCCCGCACAGTTCCCGGGCCTGGAATTTCGAATCATATTGATAGATGAAATCCTGAACCGCCCCCTCGATGCAGCTCGACCGCTCATAGAAGTCCGTCCCGAGGCCGCACACGGCGACCGTCGTCGATGCGTCGTACACGTCGCGGCCGTCGGCGTCGCGACCGATGCTCTGATAGCACAGGCCGCGATAGGCCTCTTCGGCCTGGTCGCATAGGGCGAACACCTTCGAGGGATCGCCCAGGTGGTCGAGCGCATATGACGGCTGGATCAGGTAGCACGCGGCCTTGTACTGTTCGCCGACCGCCGTGCAGGGATAGAACGGCTCGTCGGGCCTCAGGTATTTCGTCACGTGATCGGCGTCGATCGCCTGCTGATGGATGTCGCCCACGATCACGTTCTCCATGAAGACGCCACCATAGCACGACGTCTGCTGCCACATGCCGGTCAGGCGGTCGCAGTCGTTGAGCGACGCAAAGAGGTCGTCATCCGTGATCTCCATGAGCCCGTGTCCCAGGCCATGCAGGCAGCTGAAATAATCCGTCGAAGCCGGACTCGAGCCCAATCCGTCGCAGATCGTGTTCAGATTCTCGAGAAGCTTGTCCTTGCCCATCCTGAAGGCAAGCCCCTCGAGGACGCCGTGATAATAGCCCGATGCGCAGAAGGCGTCGCCGTGCCGGTAGGCCTCGGCAACGGACGGATACAGGCTGACGGCGGCCTGACCGATGATGTGCGTGATGGGATGACAGTCACGGCTCACGTAATCGTTCACGGTGAAACGCGCCTTGAGGTCGGCGAAGGCCGCATCGACGCCCTTCGCAAGGACGAGGTCCTTATAGAACGCCTCGTAGCAGGAAAAATCCTCCCGCTCGCCCTCTGAGGCGCACACGACCGGGAGCGAGCTCGTGGCGAGCGGCTTCGCGCCGCCCGCGTCCCATCCGCCGATCGGGTTGCGCAATTCGCTCCCGATCGCCTGCTGCAGCAGGGTACCGACGTCGGTCGGTGACGCAACCGCCCCCTCGTCCGGAGCGGGACGCCAGAGAATGACCGCGATGCTTGCGATCCCGACAGCCACGAGACCCAGGGCCCAGACATACCAGAACCGATCCCATCCTGACGCTGTTCGACGGCGCATACGTCCAGTGTATCACGCGCGGAACGCCGATTTGCTATGATTAAATAAAACTAAAACAACCCTTGACATGCCGCTATTCCTTGCCGTCCCCGTCCTTGTCATCCCGTTCATCTTCATGGTCAAATACCGCGACGCGATCGTGCGCGCGATCAGGAAAATCCGCCTGCCGAACCTCGTGCTCGCACTCCTCACGTCGGTCGTCTTGATGATCCCCGAAGAACACGTGAACTGCGGCGCCTATGGATGCGCGCCGGTCTTCTTCCCGCCCACGATCCCGATTCTCGTCATCCTTGAGCTCATCTTCTTTTTCATCCTTTATGTCTTCCGCGTGAAGTCCCTCCTGTGGCGCACGATCGACCTCAGCATCATGGGCTTCCTTTTCGAATTCATATTCGGCTCCGCAAGCAAGGCGCTGCAGGCGCTCCTCGGATCGAACTTCCTCATTTTCCTGTTCATCCTGATCTGGACCGCGTTCAGCTATGCGTTCGTCTATTTCCTGCCGCTCGCCCTCCTGCAAAAACCCGCCGCCCAGAACCAGGGCAGCATGCCTTCGGAAAAACCGGCAGCGGCTACAGGTTGAGGTTCGTCCCTGTCTCGTACGTGCTCGAATCGATGCCGCCATCGGTTGAGACGGCGTCCCTGTCGCCGCCTTCGCCATAAACCTTGCTTTCCATCGTCGCGGTCACCTTGAAGTCCGTGCCGTTCACGATGTACGAATAGAAGTAATTTCCGGACGTGCTGTTGATCGGATCCTGCGGCAGTGAGCCGAAGGGCGCTCCCGCGCTCAGTTCGTCGAAGTCCACGGGGATCCACCCGGAACCGTCGATCGAGCTCGAAGCGTTGCCAAGGGGCGTATCGCTCGCCGTCGCGGACCACGGGCAGTCGCTCGTCGACTGAAGGTCCTCGTAGCATGTCGCAGGACTGCCAAGGACCGGCATCTCGGCATCGTCGAGATACATGCTGAGCGCATTCTTGATCGTCGCCATGTCCGAAAGCCTGTTCGAATCGCGTGACTGCTTGAGGAGCTCGGCCGGGTTGAGGTCGAGAATCGCGACGACGGCAAGCACGGCGATGATCGCGATGACGACAAGCACCTCGATCAGGGTGAACCCCCGGTTTTTTGCGGCGGTGTGCATAGGGATATATCAATCATACAAAATAAAACGGTGTCAAATTATCCCCAATCGCCCCGACCGGCCGTTTGCTACCATTAATGCAATACAGAGAAGGGTGGAAGGGCTCCCCGGCCTTCCCGGTTCGGGTCGAAAAATCCGCATAATCGCGGCAATTGTTCATGCGAACATCACAACAGGGTTTCTCATTGGCGCAGATCCTCATAACGATCGCCGTACTTGCGGTGCTTGCCGTCGTGGCCGTCCTTCTGCTCAATCCCCGCGAAGCCATCAACCAATCCCAGGACGGCGTGCGCATCGACGACCTCAGGTCGATCTATGGCGGCGTCGGGCTCGTGAGGGCCCAGGATTCGAGGATCGACCTCGGCTCGACGACCCTCATCTACCTCTCGCTCATCGACCCGACCGCGACCTCGAGCGCCGGCACGGACTGCACCTATTTCGGCCTGGGCGGCGGCGGGTACCACTGCGCCGCGTCGTCGAGCGTCTACAACATCGACGGCACGGGCTGGGTCCCGGTCGACTTCACGAAGATCGGGGCGGGGTCGTCGATCCAGAAACTGCCGATCGATCCCGTGAACAATGCGACGTCGGGAGAATTCTATGCCTATGCGACCGACGGGGCGACCTCGCAGCTTGAAGCTGTGCTCGCTTCGAATGCCGCCGCGAATTCCGGAGTCAACAACGGCCAAAACACCACTCCGGTCTTCCTTTATGGGGATAGCAATGTCGATTTGCCGATTGTCATCACCTCGCAGCAGTCAAGTCAGACAGGGTTCCAGCCGCCGTCCGGCTACCATAATCAGCTGGTCATCACCGCTACCGCGGCTTGCGGCCAAAGCCCTTTTCGCTGCATCACGTCGGGCTCGAACGGCTGGGAACTCTGGTGGGGTACGAGCGTGAACACATTCGCGGTGATCGTCCACAACACCACGCTCATCAGCACCACGACCAATTACAGCGGATGCGGCATTGGCTCGTGCAACTACACTGGTCTCGATAATTCCAGCAACCCCTTCAACCTCGTCTACAACAATCACACATGGTACACGCACGGATGCTCGGGGGGGCGCGATTATCATTGCTTCAGTACCGCCCACGCAAGCGGCACGTGGACGTTCTCGTATAGCTCCGCGTCGCTCAACCTCTAGCTAGGCCGGACGCGCGCATCTGAATCCGACCGCGTCGAACGAATTGCCCGGAGGATTGAAAAGTCCGAGGGATTCGATGCCAGCGGTCCCGAGATAGTCCATGGTACCGCCGCGCATGAAGGCATAGACCGTGTCGTTGGACGGGATGCCGTCGGAATAGATTTCGCCGATACCGCTCGACGAATTCCATAAGGGGTCTGACGGACCGATGAACTGGGGCGCGAAAGCGCCCCAGTTTGTTATGTCGGCGAACTCGCGCCAGCGCGGGCCAGGAACGGCATCGCGCGGCGCGTCCTTCCCTTCGATATCGTCGCTCGTCCATTCCCAGATGTTGCCGGCAAGGTCCCACACGACTTCGCCGTCCGAGAGCGCGAGCGTGCGCCGCTGGCTGCCGCCCTGGTTCCGTTCGCCGTAATAGCCGTCGGCATCCGACGACGACGCGGCGAGCGCCATGCGGGGCGCGATGTCGTTGTGGCCCGAATAGATGTATCCGACCCCCGGCTCTCCCCCGCTCCAGTTCGAACCGACATTCTCGATGTCCCATGCCGCCGTCTGCCATTCGGCGTTGCTCATGAGATGCGCGCCGATCGACGAGCAATAGAATTCCGCCTTGCCCTGGCTCGTGTCGACAAGCGGCGGCGCGCCGGCGACCGAGACGACCGACTTGCCGTTCACCGCAATGCAGCTGCCGCTGTTCGCCGAAGCGACGAGGTCGTCATAGCCGCCCGTCGGTTCGAGGGGCGCCTCAAGCGGCTTGCCGCCCTCGTCGCACGACGCGAGATATTTCATCATATAGAAATCGCCCGTCCCGAAGAGCGCGTTTCCCGAAACCCTGACCCACGACGATTTCGCGGGAGGCGTCCGATGAGCCATGGCGACCGCGGCCGCGGCGACGATTCCCGCGGCAAGAACGATCAGCAGCCACTCCCTCTTATGAAACCTGCGCGATTTCGCGTGGCGGCGGTGCATGCATTCCATTATAACGCCGCGCAATCGCAAAGTTTGTCCATTGGTGCGACCTGACGTATAATGGAGGGTAATTTATGCCAAAGAGATTCGGCGGGACATTCCGCGGAAAAGCCTCGACCATCGCAATCATCGCCGGATTCGCCGCCCTGGCCGCCGTGAGCGTGTGGACCGGCGTCACCCGCTATGGCGCAGGCGGACATGCGGCGAAGGGACCGTTTGCCGACGAGCCGATCTTCCAGCCCGAAGAGCAGATGCTCTCGCAGGCGATCAACAACGCATCGACCGCGGCCCTCGCCGCGAACGCGACGACCGTCGTCGCCGACTTCGCCGTGGCCTCGGGAACGAAACCCTACGCCTATGATTCCACGGTCTGCGCATCGGCCGAATATCCGAACACCTGCTTCTCGACGTTCTATCGGAAGCTCACGATGACCTATGGCGTCGATGCCGCCTTTTCCGACATCAAGCAGCGCTACAACGAGAACCAGTTCGTCCAGACCGACTGCCATCCCCTGATGCACATCATCGGCCAGGCGGCCTCGGCCCTCTATCCCGACGTCTCGCAAGCCTATCTTCACGGCGACAGCTTCTGCTGGAGCGGCTATTATCACGGCATCCTCGAGGGAGTCGTCGCCCGAATCGGCGCGGCCAACCTTCCGAAGCAGCTGAACACGATCTGCGCCGGCATCCCGGGGAAGGCCGCCTATAGCTTCGACTACTACAACTGCGTGCACGGCCTCGGCCACGGCATCATGGAAGTGAGCGAGCACGACGTCATCGCGTCGCTTCATATGTGCGACAACCTGACGGGAAGCTGGGAGGAATCCTCGTGCTACGGCGGCGTGTTCATGGAAAACATCATCAACGACAACAACGAGCACGATTCGAAGTTCCTGAAGAAGGACGACCCGATGTATCCGTGCGATATCGTCGACGCGAAATACAAATACCAGTGCTACCTCGGCCAGACGTCCTATGCCCTCGAGGTGACAGGCTATGACTTCAAGAAGGTTTCGACCCTCTGCACCCAGGTTGATGAGCCATTCAGGGACATCTGCGAGCAGAGTTTCGGCCGCGATGCCGCGAACCAGGCGGGTCACGCCCCCGCCCCCACGAAGGACTATTGCATGATCAATACCGATCCGAACGACCAGGCCAACTGCGTCATCGGGGCCGTGAAGGAGATCATCTCGTACTATCACTCCGAAGATCAGGCCAAGGATTTCTGCGCGGTTCTTGATCAAAGCCAGCAAACATTGTGTAATTCGACCGCTGACGAGTATTACAAGGCTTTTTGATATAATAGAAGGTATAAACGTATGCGCATTAACGCCTTCTACTTTGTGGTAGCAGCTGCGGTTTTGGCAATTGGATGGTATGGCTATGTGAACGTGCAACCCCTGCTCGTCCCTCCGGACCTTTCGGCGGCGATCCCGCCGATGACCCCGGTCACCCCCGATCCGACCCCGACTCCCGTGGCGACGCCCACCCCGACCCCGACGCCTGCACCTACGCCGACATCGAAACCGAGCCCGAACCCGACCCCCAGCCCGTCGGGGCCCTCGCTTTCGGGCCTTGGCTCGTCACTCGGAACGCCGCTTCCCCCGAGCACGCTCTATGCCACATCGACCGACACCTCGGTCCACCTCACCTGGATCGCGCCGACGACCAAAGTCGCCGGCTATCGCATCTATCTGAACGGCAAAGAGATCGGCGCCGCCTCGATTTTGAAATATGAAGCCTATGGCCTTCAGCCGTCGATGACCTATGTCTTCTCCGTCGCGTCGTACAACCTCAAGGGACAGACGTCCAAACAGTCGAAGCCGATCGCGGTAGCGACCTGGCCTCCGCAGCCCGTGGCAACCCCGACCCCGTCGCCGACTCCGCCGCCGCCCGACAAGACGCCCCCGTCGGCCCCGACCGGCTTCACCGCGACCGGCGTCTCGCAGACCGAGATCATCCTCGCGTGGACGGCATCGACCGACGACACCGGGGTTGCCGGCTACAAGGTCTATATGCACGACCTCTTCATCGGAACGACGACCGACGTGACGTTCGAAGTCGACAACCTTCAGGGAGGGTTCCCCTATCCGTTCTATATCGTCGCCTATGACGCGGCCGGCAATGTGAGCCCGCATTCGCCGCTCATCTATGGATACACCCAGGCCTATCCGACGCCGCCCCCGCCCCCGCCCGAAGCACCCTCCCCGTCGCCGTCGCCCTCAGGGTCGCCGACGCCTTCTCCAACCCCGACGCCGACCCCAACCCCCGCAAGCGGCGACACGACGCCGCCCTCCACGCCGACCGGCCTTTCGGCGACCGCGATCTCGTCGACGAAGGTCAACCTGTCATGGACCGCCTCGAGCGACAACGTGGGAGTCACCGGATATAACGTCATCCGCAACGGCGCGCAGATCGCGACCGCCAATTCGACCGCCTTCAGCGATACGACGGTCGTCGGCAGCACGACCTATACCTATAAGGTGCAAGCTTTCGATGCCGCCGGCAACGTGAGCGGCCAATCGTCCTCGGCAAGCGCGACGACGCCGGCCTCGGCCGACACCACCCCGCCGTCCACGCCGACCGGCCTTTCGGCGACCGCGGTTTCATCGTCGCAGATCAACCTCTCGTGGACGGCCTCTAACGACAACGTCGGCGTCGCCGGATACAAGATCTATCGCAACGGCTCGCAGATCGCGACGTCGAGCGGAACGACCTATAACAACACGGGGCTCACCGCCGGGACCACCTATACCTACACGGTCGCAGCCTATGATGCGGCGAACAACACAAGCGCTCAGTCGACATCGGCGAACGCGACCACGCAGTCCTCGGGCGACACGACGCCGCCGTCCACGCCGACCAACTTCACCGCGACCGTCTATTCGCCGACCCAGATCAACCTGGCATGGACCGCGTCGACCGACAACGTCGGCGTCTCGGGATACAAGATCTATCGCAACGGCACGCAGATCGCGACGTCGACGCAGACAAGCTACAGCAACACGGGACTCTCGGTGAATACGACCTATACCTATACGGTCGCGGCCTATGATGCCGCGGGCAACGTGAGCGCCCAGGCGACGCCGGTCACGAAGACGACCCCGCCGACCGACACGACGCCGCCGTCCGTGCCGACGAACTTCAAGGCGACCGTAATCTCGGCTTATGAAATCGACCTCAGCTGGAGCGCGTCGACGGACAACGTGAACGTCGGCGGCTACTACGTCTATCGCAACGGAACAAGGATCGCCACCCGCCACAGCGGCACGTCCTATCAGGACTCCTGCCTTACGCCGAGCACCTCATACAGCTACACGGTTGCCGCGTTCGACACCTCGAACAATACGAGCGCGCAAACATCCCCGATAACCACGTCGACCAAGGCCACGGGAGGCCAATGCAACAACTAACCATATGAAAACCGTCATCGTTTCGACCATCATCGTCATCGCCGTCATCGGCTGGGGCGTCTATGCCACCGCCACCTACACCCCGCCGAGCCCCTATGCGGGCGGCACCGAAACGCCGACGGCCATCCCTCCGGTTTCCGCACCAGGCCCTTCGCCGGAGAGCCCGATCCCGGCACCGAGCACGACGCCGGTTTCCCCCATTCCGTCGTCTCCCACGCCCGCGACGCCTTCGCCGTCATCGCCGACGCCCTCGCCGACTCCTGCCACGAAACCGACCCCGGCGCCGGCACCCACGCCTGCAACGCTCTCAGTCCCGCCGCCCAACCCCCCGGTGAACGTGAAGGCTCAGGCCGTTTCGCCGACCCAGGTGAACCTTTCCTGGGATCCTCCGGCAAATGCCGCGCGGCTCGTCGGCTACGTCGTCTATCGCGGCTCGACGCAGATCGGCGTGACGCTTGATACGTTCTTCTCGGACGGCGACTACGTGGCGAACAGCAATCCGACCTATCGCGTCGCAGCCTATGGCATAAACGGCCTGCTCTCATCGGCAGCGGCAAGCGGCGCCATCACGACCGGCCCGATCGCGCTCGCCCCCTCGCCGTCCCCGTCACCGTCATCGGCGCCGGGATCGACGACACCGACGCCGTCAGGATCGCCGACGCCCTCCCCGACGCCCTCATCTGGATCACCGACGCCCTCGCCTTCGCCGTCGTCGGGAACACCGACACCGTCGCCCACGCCGGGTTCCCCCTCGCCGACCCCGACACCAGGATCGCCGTCGCCGACACCCACACCGGGATCCCCGTCACCGACACCC
>Ga0335069_10001236_pt1 | contig 41246 bp, 32 predicted proteins | sample Lox_Sample_11_FD_206714 | JGI IMG/M metagenome (GOLD analysis project Ga0335069, IMG submission 206714) | Soil microbial communities from Loxahatchee National Wildlife Refuge, Florida, United States - Lox_Sample_1.1 | ecosystem: Environmental > Terrestrial > Soil > Wetlands | place: USA...
GGCAGGCCCATCGGCCCCAGTCCCGCTGCCACCTCCGCCCGCGAGCGAGCCCCGGCGCCCCGCCCGCTCGTAACCCCAGCACCAGGCCCCTCATCTGCCACGCCGAAAATTCAATGAACGTGACTGTGCGTCCGATCTAGGCGGCGTGGCGCCGTATGCCGGTCTTCGCCGGTGCCATTAGCGCTGGTCAGCTGGGGGTGGCGCTCCGGGGTCGATGCCGAGTGCGCTGAAGCGCGCGGCCAGGTCCCCGACCCATACCCCGGGCCTAAAATCCAGGTCCACAAACCGGCCAGCCCGCACGCCAGCGGAAGCCATCAACCCCTCTGAAAGATCAGGGTCAGGCACTAGAGGTTGCTGTAAGGCCCCGCTCACGCACCACGCGCCAGGCGCTCTCAGCGTGCGGCTGGGTGAAGAGGGAGGACTTGCGCTGATTCCACCGGCGAACCTCTTCGTGGGCGACACCGCTACTCGCCATTGCAGTGGCGTCGTGAGTCATGACCCAGTGAACTGTCGCAAGAAGCTCCAATCCATAAGTGCTCTCGAAACCCTCGATTTCACTTAGTACCGAATGGATCCGCGGAGCGGTCGCCGGATGGCTGGCGATATACCTATCCAGTTCCTCGTATATCTCGGGTTTCACCCGGATTGGCTCGGCCTTGGTGATGGGCAGTGAGCCGTCCCCGGAGCCGATGATGAAATGCCCTTCCATGGCGCGCAGAGATTTTCGCAGGTCGTCCGCGTACGGACCGTATACAGCCGGGCTGAAGACCAGCCGAAGCGCTTCCCCGTTGGCCTGGAGGAAGTAAGCGAGCTTCTGGACCTCAACGAGCGTCGGGGGTTCGGAAGAAACTCGCTCATACTCCCGCATAAGCGCGAGCAGCGCGGCGCGGGCCGGCGTCAGTTTCGGCGCCGGTTCACGGCTTGGCTGCTCAGCAGCGCTCGGAGCACCCATTGGAGCGAAGATGCGTACGTCGACAGCGCCAGCAAGCGGCTCGAGAGAGCGCAGCATTCGTGGCTCGACCTCACGCCAGTCCAATCCGCCATTGCCGCATCCGAGGGGTGGGATAGCGATGGATGTGATGCCGAGTTCGCGGATCAGCCGGGTCAGGTCGCGGAGGCCGGTCTCGATGTCGATGAGCTTGGATCGGGCACGCCAGTGCCGCTTCGTAGGGAAGTTGATGATGTACCGAGGACCAGTCAGAGATCCGGTCTCCCATACATGCATGCGGCCGCACGGCACGACGCGAAGGGCGCGGCGCCGCTTGATATGGTCGTACCCGATCTCAACCCCAGCGATCTGTCGTTGCCTGCACACGTTGTCGCCTCGATCACCAGGCGGCGCGCTGAGCTGGCCTTACGGTTGTGGGATTTATCAAAGACCCCTCTTCCGGGTAGAGGGTCACATTCATCGCATCACTGAAACAGGAGGCGGCGCCCAGAGACAGACCAGGGTGCCGGGCCAGGGCTTCCACGGGCGCGACCGCCGCCCCGAAGGCGGGACAGTAGTGCGTGGTGCCGTCAGGTCTGCCTGTCACCGAGTCAGGAGGTCCACCGATGGTACGCACCCACCAGCCAGACCAGGCCGTCTTCAGATCGGTCCTGCCCGCCGGTACTCCTCACTTCCACTGGGCAAAATCCGGTGAGTACGTCACCCAGGTAACGGCGATCGGGCCGCTTGGCCTCGAATACCTGAACCCGGAGGACGACCCCCGGAACAATTGAGCCACTCTTCGACACGATATGCCGTAGCCCGCGAAACCCCGGTGAGGTTCGGAGCGAAACGATGATCATTGCCAGGATCCAGACGTTCCCGCTGCGCATTCCGTGGCGGCCAGGTACCAGATCCGCGGTGTCCGCCTGGGGTCCGAAGGACCTGCCCGCGGTGGACTCGCTGCTGGTCAAGGTGACGACCGACCAGGGATGGGAAGGCTGGGGCGAGGCCTTCGGATTCGCGGCGGTCCCGTTGACGCAACGGGCGATCGACGAGCTGATCGCGCCGCTGTGCGTCGGCCAGGACGCCACGCGCATCGCTCCGCTCATGCGCGGAGTCCAGGAGAAGCTGCATGTCTTCGGGCGAGGCGGGCCCTTGACCCACGCCCTGTCCGCGGTAGATATCGCCCTGTGGGATATCGCGGGCAAGGCCGCCGGCACCCCGCTGCACCGCCTCCTGGGCGGGGGGGTCGCCGACCTGCCCTGCTACGCGAGCCTGGACGCCTGTTCCGATCCCTCGCTGGTCCGCGCTGGCGTCCGGCACGCGCTCGATGCCGGATTCCGGAACCTCAAGCTGCACGAGAAAGAACTTCCGGTGGTCCGCGCCGCCCGCGAAGAGGCCGGGCCTGACGTGACGCTGATGCTCGACGTGAACTGCGCCTGGACGGTGAACCAGGCGCGGGCCAGAGCGGGGGAACTCGGGGAAATCCGCCTGAAATGGCTGGAGGAGCCGCTCTGGCCACCGGAAAACTACGCTGGCCTCGCGCAGCTGCGCGCAGCGTGCGGCATCCCGATCGCCGCGGGAGAGAACGTGCCGGCCCTGATGGACTTCGATCGCCTCATGGGCGCCGGGGCCGTGGACTTCGTCCAGCCGAGCCCCGCCAAGATGGGCGGCGTAACCGAGCTCTGCAAGGTCTTCCCGGTCGCCGCGGTCCGCAACGTCGCCGTGATGCCGCATACGTTCTACGACGGCCCGGGCTTGCTGGCGGCGATGCACGTGACGGCCGCGCTGGGAACGGCTGACGCGATGATCGAATGGCGCTTCTTCGATCTCGAGGCACAGATCTACGGGGGCGCGCTCGTCCAGCAGGACGGCCGGGTCCTGGTCCCGCAGGGTCCCGGGCTGGGAATCGATCCCGACCCCGACGTGGTCCGCGCTTACCGGAGAGGCTAGAAGCCTGTGCGCGGCGACCGCCCGGAACCAGCACGCCGGGCCGCATGAGAGGCGGCCGGCCGGTCCGGTGCGGCAGAGCCGCGTCAAGGCAGCTTCGGGGTGTCAGCCGTGCGCCCCTTCTTTTCCTCTTCTTCCTTGGCTCTTCCTGCTTCTGCCGCGGCCTTCCTGGCCTCTTCTTCTTGTGCGGCCTTCCTGGCCTCGCTGATCAACTTCGCCGACTTCCTGCCCAGATCGGTCAGCTCGACATAATCGCTCAGGTCGAAATGCATATCGCTATGCATTTCTCCTATGGTATATTTGCGGCCGTCCTTGTCATGTTGCATGTCGATCAGGCCGATCGACCTGAGGTGCCGCAACTCCGTCCGCATCGGGTTCCCGCCCGCATAGTTCGCAGTCTTGTTCTTGAGCAGGTACACCAGGTGATTCTGTTCCTTCTCGGGAAGCAAGATGCCCAGAATTGTCGTGATTTCGTCCAGCGCATCCTTCTGCGCAGCCTGCTCGACCCTGACTTCCTGGAGTTCGAACTTCAGGCTGCCCAGCTCGAAGATCCTGATCCGCTGCAGTACCTGCGGGTTAATTAGCGCGACGATAAGGAGAGCACCCAGGGCAATGAGCCCGAGATCGACTGCGTCGATTTTTTCCGCGCCTTTTATGTTGCCACTTATTACCGCTATCGTATAGCCGAGCACCAGCAAGAAGATCAGGGTCGCCAGGATCCAGTGATGCGGCGGAGATAGCTTTATTTCCTTGCCCTGCTCTGTGTCACGAGGATTGTTGCTGGACATTGTCCTCACCCCCTAGTCCGCCTTAATCTGTGGTTTGCTCCGGCGCGACTTGGTGCAAGGATCTCACTGCCCCATGTACCGTGCAAGATCCAGCGAGCCCGGCTCGGGTTCCTGGACTAGGCGGCGATGCCCCGCGACGGCGCCGGACGACGGACCGAGGCTGATCGAATATTCGAAAAATTGTCTATCGCTTGCCCAAACTCGAATCGGACTGAGGGTGTAGTGATAGGATTTGAGCCCCTGGCCACTTGGCGGATCGCAGGAGTTGCGCGCTCACGACGGCGCACCGGGTAGCGCGGGGGATGGGTGCAGTGGGTTTTGGCGACCGGGCTTGACGGAAAGCGTCTCCCAGGAACCGGGCGCGAACGGGCATTGCGGCGCAGGTCCGCGGGCGGGCCACGCCTGCGGTTCAATGCCTTCGAGCCGTTTTTCTCCGGGAGTCATTAAGCATCTACTTGGAGTAAAAGGGGGTCAATCCTATGACCGAGGAGCGGGAAGATCGACTCAGCCGCGTGAGAGCCGGAATGGACGCGACGGCCCGCGCGCACGGAGTCGGCGTCATCGGCGTGGCGATCGCCGATCAGATCTACGTGGAGCAGGTCAGCGGTCCGCTCGGCGCCGTGCTGGTCGATGCCGCCGCTCCCGATCTCCTCGGCATCCTGAACGGGTCCTCGTTCCGGGATCCCGCGCTGCGGCCGGCCGTCCTGAGCCTGGCCCAGACCGCCACCCAGACAGGGGTGGCGCTGCGGCAGGAAGGCGAGCTCGGCGTCTCCTACGCCTGCCAGCGCTTCGGCCTGTTCGCGGCGGTCCTGCAAGGCGAGGAGCAGGGAGTCAGCGTCATCGCCAAGAACACGTGGATCCTGTACGAGGCGGTGCGTGACGTCCTGGAGCGAGGTCGCGGCCCCGGACGTGATCCCGAGGCCTCAGCCAGCGACCGAGCGGCCCTCGAGTCGTTCCGGGCTTCGCTGGAATGGGTGGCCGCCACCTTGCGCGAGGACACGGCGGCCGTCTGCCCGCTCGTCGGGCACCTCGTCGCCGGGCGCACGGCGTCAGGCGTGGCCGGCCAGCGATCCCTCCTGCCGCTGCTGCACGCCTGGCACCGGCTGGCGAGGATGGGCCGGGATCCACGGCGCCGCGAAATCCTCACCAGGATCCGCGCGGAATCCGCAGCGGCCGCCTCATGGGAAGTCCTCTACCAGGTGGCGGCGGAGGAGGTCGCCCAGATGAACCTGATCGACGTCCTGATCGCCGGCGGCTCGCTGCCAGCGGAATCGGCGGCGGTCGACGGCAACGACGCGCACGACGCGCTGGAACTCTACCGGGAGGCCCGGATCCACCTGCCCGGGGTCCCGGCGGAGGAGGGCGCCATGGCGTGCGCCGCGTCCGTGAAGCAGCTGGACTTCCTGCGCGTGAGCGCGACCACGGGTGGCGGGACCTTCGGTCACCGCGTCTCCTACCTGCTGTCCAGCTATCTGCAGCCCGTGGGCCGCGACCTGGCGTTCCTGCAGCGGCAGCTCGGCCGCCACGAGGACGCCCTCGGCACCGCCGAGTTCGTGCTGGCGCGGTCGATGGTTGACTGGATGGCTCGTCACCATCCCGGCATGCCGTTCAGCCAGGGGTTCCGCGCCGCGATCAACCCGCTCACCGGGTCGGCCGGCAGCGTCCAGGTGGCCGGGTTGCCGGACGTGAAGGAGGCGGCGGGAATCTGGGCACCCGTCCTGTACTACCTCGCGCAGCCAGATGGCTACGCCGTCTGGCTCGTCCTGGCCGACGGTACCGTGGTGTCGTCGCGCATCGAGGATCCTGCCCCCGCGCTGGCGCCCGTGTTCGAAGCGCTGCCGTATCTCTCCGCCAGGCCCGGCGGCGAGATCGCCCGCCAGATCAGCACCTCCCCGAGCCGCAGGCGCAGAAAACTCGCCGGCGCGCAGCTGGAGGCGGCATATCGCGCGCTGATACCGGAGGAGATCGACGAGGCCCTGCCCGGCGGGGGAGAACAGCTCATCCTCATGACAGGCCCTGGCCTGGACGCGGTGCCTTTTGCCGCGCTCCGCACCCGTCATGGCACCTACCTGGTGGAGGATGTGCAGCTCTCCACGTGCCCGTCAACGACGGCGCTGCATCTGCTGGCCAGATCCGGTGCCGCCATGCCCCATTACCGGGCCCGGGCCGGGCTCTCGCCGGGTGACCTGGTGCTCGGGCGCTCCCAGTTCGGCGAGGCCTACGCGCTCCGCCTCGGTGACGCGGCGCTCGTCGAGGTGACCTTGCCGCCCCTGCCCGGCGCCGAGGCCGAGGCCCGGGCGGTGGCCGGCGTGCTCGGCATCGAGCCCCTGCTGGACGCCGCCGCGACCGGGGACGCCGTCCTGCAACTGGGCGAGGGCGCACAGGTCGTGCACGTCGCTACGCACGGCTTCTTCAACCAGTCCGAGCCGGAGGACTCGTTCCTGGCCCTGTCCGGAGGACCGCTCACGGCGGGGTTCCTCTACGAGCTGGACCGGGGACTGCATGCCGGGCTGGTCGTGCTGAGCGCCTGCCAGACCGCCCTGGGCGGAGAGCATCCCGACAGCACCATCGGACTGACGAACAGCCTGCTGATCGCGGGAGCGCATGCGGTGGTCTCCACGTTGTGGCAGATCCCGGACGAGCTGACGGCGCCCCTGATGGCCCGCTTCCACCGCCACCTGCTCGCGGGCGCCTCGGTGGCCGGCGGGCTGCGGGCCACTCAGCGCGAGGCCCTCGAGGACCCGGCCACCAGCGACCCGTATATCTGGGGTGCCTTCAAGGTGACGGGCCTGGGGGAGTGGCGGGTGGCCCGATGACACGCCGCCGCCACCGGGTCGCGCCCTGAGCTCCGGGACAAGCTGCGGCCTGGGGCTGCGGAGCGACCCGGGCCGGAACTAGCATGACTGCATGTCCGGACAGATACACGCGCTGCTGGTGGGCATCGACGAATACCAAGGTGGCGTGCCGTCCTTGCACGGGTGCCGGAACGACATCGCGCGCATCGCGGAGGTCCTGGAGCGGCGCGCCGAGGCAGGCGGCCAGCAGGTCCGCGTCACCGCGCTGCTCGACGGCGAGGCCACCCGCGACGCCGTCATCGAGACGTTCCGCCGCACGTTCGCCGGCGCGCTGGCGGGCGACACGGCGCTTTTCTACTACAGCGGGCACGGTTCGCAGGAGGAGGCCCCCCCGGAGCACCTGGCCTTCGAGCCCGATGGCCTCAACGAGACCCTCGTGCTCGCTGACAGCCGGACCGAGGCCGGGTTCGACCTCGCCGACAAGGAACTGGCCGTGCTCGTCGCCGATGTCGCCCGCCGCGACGTCCACGTACTGGTGGTGCTCGACTGCTGCCACTCGGGTTCCGGTGTCCGGGACGTGACGGAGACGACGGTCCGCCGGGCCGCCACAAGTCACAAGCGCCGGGCGGCCAGCAGCTATCTCGAAGGAGCCGTACCGGAGACCGCGGGTGCTGACGCGGCGGCATGGCACCTCGGCCGCGGCCGGTACGTGCTCCTCGCGGCCTGCCGCAGCGACCAGACGGCGAAGGAGATCCAGGCCGACGGAAGCGCTCGCGGCGCGATGTCGGTGGCGCTGGAGTCGGCCCTGACCACGGTCACGGGCCCGATGACGTACCTGCAGCTGCACCGGGCGGTCGCCGGCGCCGTCCGCGGGCTTGTCAGCGACCAGACCCCCGTGCTGGAGTGCCTGCCCCCGTCCGAGACCGACCGGCTTGTCCTCGGCGCGATGGCCGGTCCGGCCGCTCCGCTGGTCTCCGTCACGCACGGCGGCCAGGGGTGGCAGATGGACGCCGGCGCGCTGCACGGGATCCCGCCCGCGACGGTCAGTGACCGGCCTACGACGGTCACCGTGCACGAGCTGACGGCTGAGGACCTCGGCGAGGAGCAGGCGCTGGCGCGGGCTCACACGTCCCTCGTGCGGGCCGCGAGCAGCGACCTGGTCGTCGATGGCGACCCCGGCGTCCTGGACCCGGCCCGGGTCTACCGGGCCGTCATCCGCGACCTGCCAGCCGCGGACGTCCTGGTCTTCGTGGACGACTCGGTGCCCGATGCCGGCCCCCTGGCAGACGCGCTGGCCACAGCTCAGGGCCTGGCCATCGCCAGCCGCCCCGACGGCGCCGACCTGCGGCTTACCGCGGCCGACGGCCAGCTGTGCCTCGTGCGGCCCGGGGCGTCCCGGCCGCTCGTAGCGTCCCGGCCGCTCAGCGGCCCGCTGTCCGGCGGCGATATCGAGGCCGTCCGGGATGAGGTCGTCCACGTCGGACGCTGGCTCTCACTGTCCCGCCGGCGCAACCCCACCTCCCGGCTGGACGCGGACGCCGTCAGCCTCGAGGTCCTGGACACCGCCGACCGCCCGATCCCGGCGGACGACGACGGCCGCGTGCGCGTGGTCTGGCCGGCTGACGCTGACGAGCCGCCGCGCATCCGCGTCCGGTTCGCCAACCGCTCGTCACGGCGGCTGTTCGCCAGCGTCCTGGCGCTGTCCGAACTCTACGGCGTCGAGCCGCTGCTGGAAGGGGAGGGCGAGTGGCTGGACCCGGGCAGCCACCCTACCTTCGTGCCCAACGAGGAAGGTGCCCCCGACCTGTACTTGTCGGTGCCCGAGGGCGAGCAGATGACCACGGACATCCTCAAGCTGATCGCGAGCACGCGCGAGTTCGCCGCCAGGACCTTGCGCCAGCCGGACATGGCCCCGCCCGCGGCCCGCGCGCCGACCCGCGGGCCGACGCGCGGGGAAAAAGGGATCCACACCCGGCGCCCGGGGCAGGTACCGGAGCAGTCCGAGGACTGGACCACCAGGGAGATCCTGCTGACCACCTACCGGCCGCAGGGCTTCGTCACGATCCCCGGCGCCGGGTCATCCGCGCTGGATGGCGGCGCCCGCCTGGCCGCCCATCGCGCCGTCCGGGGCCGTGTCCGGCTCATCCCCGGCAGCCAGGCGACGCGCGAGGCCCTGGTGCCGTTGGTGCCCAGCGTGCTGCTCGACGACCCCGATACCGAGCCGTTCTCGTTCCTGCCGGTGCGGTCCCTTGGCGGTGAGATCGACGTCCTGGAGCTCGAGGACGTGCAGAACCCCCAGGCCGTAACCGCCGCGGACCCGCTCATCCTCCGGGTGCCGCAGCAGCTCGCGCCCGGCGAGGTCGTCCTGCCCATCATGTTCGACGGCGAGGACTACCTCCCGCTGGGCGTGGGCACTCCGGACAAGGGTGAGACGGAGATCCGCCTTACCCGCCTCCCCAGCCAGGGTCTCGTCACGACCAGGAGCCTGGGCGGCTCCCTGAAGATCCTGTTCAGGAAGCTCGTGGGCCGCCGGGTGGGGCTCGGCTACGACTGGCCCCACCTCTCGCTCGTCCGCTACGACCGCGACGGCACGCCGCACTACGAGCATGACCCGGCGGCGGTCGGTCAGGCCCTGAGCACCGCCCGGCGTGCGCTGCTGCTCGTGCACGGGATCATCGGTGACACCATCGGCATGGCGCGCGCGGCCGGACTCGGCCAGTGGCGGTTGCGCGAAGGCTTCGATGCGGTGCTCGCCCTGGATTATGAGAACATCCATACGTCCGTCGAGCGGACGGCATCCGACCTCGCCGAGGCGTTGCGCCAGGTCGGGATCGACGCCGGGGACGGGCAGCCGGGCCCTCGCCTCACCATCGTGGCCCACTCGATGGGCGGCCTGGTGAGCCGGTGCTTCATCGAGCGCCAAGGCGGCGCCAGCGTCGTTGAGCGCCTCATTACCTGCGGTACGCCGCACGCCGGATCGCCCTGGCCACGCGTCCAGGACGGCGTCAACGCCCTGCTGGGCCTCGGGCTCAACGGACTGCTCCCCATCGGGGGTCCGCTCGCCGCGGCCGGCACGGTGCTCGCGTTCCTCAGCCGGGCCGCCGAGCGCGTAGACACCACGCTGGACGAGATGCGCCCCGGCTCCGACCTGCTGACCACGCTGGCGGGGGCCGTCAACCCCGGCGTCCCCTACGTCACCGTGCGGGGCACCCAGCCGCTGCCGCGATGGGCCGACGCGGGCAGGGCCGGCCGCATCGTGGGCAAGCTCACCGGCAGCGCCCTCGATCTCGTCTTCCGCGGAGCAGCCAACGACATCGCCGTCTCGGTCGAGAGCGCCGGGGCCGTCGGGCTGTCGTGGGTGCCGCGCCGCCCCGCCACCATCGACGCCCCGTGCAGTCACGTCGCGTACTTCTCAGCCGAGGAGGGGCTGGGCGCGGTACGCGCCGCCCTGCAGCTCCCTGGCGGCTGATCCACCATCTGGGGAGAGGACGCATGGGGGCGACGGTCATCGACATCCTGCCGGGCGGCCTGCTCGACTTGCTGCTGGCCGCCGACCCGGGCGGCGGCCGGGAGGACCTCCGCCGGGGCCGGGCATGGGCCGCGGCCGGAGCGATAGCGGGCGGCGAGGACACCGCGACCTCGGCGGCATGGCACTACCTTGCCCGCCACACGGCGCTGCTCACGCTGCCCGACGGCAGCGCGCTGCCGTATGCCGACTCTGTCGACGAGCGTCCCCCCTGGCCGCACCGGCCCGAGCTGCCCGACGCCAGGTCACCCGCCTACCCGGTGTGCTGGGCGCTCGTGGAGCTCTGCGGCGGCCTGCGCGACCTGCGCGGCATGCTGCCGCCGACGGCCATGAGCGAGACCAGCCCCGCGCCGTTCATCGCCCAGAACGGAAATCGCATCCTCGGGCACACGCGCGCGCACCTGATTCCCTCCTTCCCCGCCCTGGGACCGCAACTCGACCTGCTGGCCGCCGACTTCGCCTGCCGGATGCCGGACACCGGGCCGGCTCAGCAGCTTCTCGCCTCAGCCAGAGCGGGCTTCCTCGAACTCGGGAATGCTGCTGGCGCCGCGGCCGCCGCGATGGTGGCCGGGGACTGGCTCGTTGCGCCGTATGCCTCCCCCGTGACCTGCGGCCTCTCGCTCGGCATGCCGATGGGCAAGGACAGCGCCCTGCCTGCCAGCACCGAGGAGCGCGAGCAGTCGCAGCCTGTTGACGCGGCGGGGGCGACCGCGGCCTACGACGCGGCCGATGCGTCGTACTCCGAGGCCGGCGACGCCCGGGGACTGGCCCACGTGACCTGGCGGCGGGCCTATCTCGCGCTCGTCACCGGGGAGCCAGACCGCGCTCATGACACGGCGCTTGCCGCCGCCGACGCGCTCACGGCATCGGGTGACGACGGCGGCGCGCTCGCGGCCGGGGCGCTCGCCGTCCTTGCCGGGCTGGCCGAAGGCCGTCTGCCCGACGCGGGGGAGGCCGCCCGGCCGGTGATCGACTGGGCGGCCGGGCCAGGCTCCCTCAGTCACGCCATCGGCCTCGGCCGGATGTTTGCCAGGACGGCACGCCGGTGGACCACCGGGCAAGTCCGTCCCGAGCGTGCCCTGGCGGCCGCGTCGGTGGCGGAGGCCATCTGGACCGGCCTCGGCCGGACGGCATCTCGCTCGCAGGCGCTCGCGGACCAGGCGCAGGCGCTCACGACGCTGGGCGCCCGGCAGGCGGCGCTCGTGCCGTTGGAGTCGGCGATCGATGCCGGCACCGCGGCCCTGCGGGAACCCGCCGATCCCATGGACGCCGGCTGGTCGCGCGTCATCCTCCTCGCCGCGGACGGGTACAACCTGGCGAACGCCGTGGAAGATGTCGAGGCGATGGGCCGCGCCCAGCGGCGGCTCGAACTTCTCGCCGCGCCGTTGCGCGCCCGCTCCGGGCAGCTCTCACCGGAGCAGTCCTTCATGGCCGGGCAGCTTCTCGGGCTCGTCGCCACACTCAACGTCAAGGTCATCGGCCTGCTGTACCGCGCGCAGCAAGCACGCGACGAGGGGAACGCGGACGAGGCACAGCGGCTGTTCCGGGCCGCCGACGACGCCCTCGCGGATGCCGGGCCCGGCGAGGCCGGGTGGCTTCGCGCCGCCGTCCGCGCCTTCGAGCTGAAGCTGGACGAGGCAGCCGATGCGTACCGGGCCTGGCTGGCGGACCGTCTCGCCGAGATCCAGCAGGCCAGGGCGACGGCGGCCACGCCAGTCGCCGCCGCCCTCGTCCGGCTGAAGGAGCGTCAGCTGCGTGACCAGGCCTTGATGTTCTCGGCGCGGGTCGGTGATCTCGCGACGGCTCGTGCTCAGCTCACGGCCCTGCGGCAGATGGCAGATCCCTGGTGGGCCGAACTCGGCACGGCATGGGAGCACCTGAACGTCGTGGGCCGGCTGGCCGAGCAGGAGGGCGACCTGGACGCGGCGGCTGACGCATTCGCCGGGGCCGTCGCCGCCGTGGAGCAGGTCCGGGGCGAGCTGCGGCGCGACTACCTGCGCCAGGCGTTCGGCGCGGACCGCATCGTCCAGCAGGTGTACCGCAACGCCGCCCTGGTGGAGTTGCGCCGTCGCGACGCGGCCATGGCGCGCCGGGACCCCGGCGCCGCCGGGTCACACGGCCTGGAGTGCCTGCGGCTGCTCGAACTGGCACGGTCCAGGGCCCTCATGGACCTGCTGGCGGCGCCGGACCCAGGCCTGCCACGCGACGTCCTCGGCCGCTGGCGCGGAGCCGACGCCGAGGCGGCCCTGCGGCGCGACCGGCTGACGGCCGCGCTTGCCCTCGATCACCCCGACCCTGCCCGCGTCGCGGCTCGTCGGGCCGAACTCGGGGAGGCGCAGCGGGACCTGGACGAGTGTCAGGCCGCCCTGCGCGCCGTCAACCCCCGCTTCTGGCAACTGGCCACAAGCGCCACGGCACCGGACGCTGCGGAGCTCGCGGCCGTGATACGGGCATTGCCGGCCCGGCACTGCGTGCTCGTCTACTCCATCGACCGGCCCCAATACCTCGCGTGCGGCATCACCCGTGCCGGGATAGCCGCTTCGACCTGGTCGCGGCAGGAGCGGCGCATCGAGCGGCTGTGCGACGACCTCGTGACCGCCTGCAGTACGGGCCGGCCCTGGCGGGAAGCCGCCGGCCAGCTGAGTGCCATCCTGCTGGACCCGCTCGCCGCGGCGCTCGACGGAGCGCTCGCCGTGCATGTCATCGCTTCCGGCCCGACGCTGCGGGTTCCCTTCGGCGTCCTGACCTGGCGTGGCCGCCAGCTGACCGAACTAGCCAGCGTCTCGGTACTGCCGAGCCTGTCGGCCTACCCGCTGCTGGCCCCCGCGGGCCGGGCCGGGCCGGCCCTCTGCGTAGGCAATCCGCGGGCCATGGCCTACCGGGAGGTCCCGGACTCCCCGGCCCGCCCTCTCCCGGCGCTGCCGGGAGCCGCGATCGAGGCGGCGGCCGTCGCGCGGGCTCTGCACGGGACTCCCCTGATCGGTCCTGACGCCACCGAGACCAGGACCCGGGCGGCCCTGCCCACCGCTCCGGTCATCCATCTCGCCACGCACGGCGTCCTCGACCCGGTCGCCCCGCTCGCCTCCGCGGTCATGCTCGCCGACGGCGAGCAGCTGACGGTCGCCGAACTGCTGAGCCTGCGCCTGGACGCCGACCTCGTCGTCCTCAGCGCCTGCGAGACGGGTACCGGACGGGTGGCGGGCGGCGACGAACTGCTCGGGCTGGGGCGCGGCCTGATCGCGGCCGGCGCGCGCGCCGCCGTGGTCACCCTCTGGCCCGTGAACGACCAGTCCGCGGCCGTCCTGATGACACGATTCCAGACCCTGCGGGCCGAGGGAAAGCCGGCCGCTGAGGCCATGCGCAGCGCCGTGGACTGGCTGCGCGGCTTGAGCCAGGCGCAAGTCGGGGACCTGTTCCGGGAGCTGCGCGCGAAGGTCACGACCGAGCCTCATCCGGCCGGCGACCAGGCTCCCGCCGGGATCCGGTCCATCTCCACGCACCCCGTCACCCCGGCGGCGCCAGCGCACCCCATGCACTGGGCGCCATTCGTGCTCATCGGCCTGTGACGCGCCGCGGTCCGGCTCATCGCCCGAAGGCACCCGCGGAGCCGGCCCGGGCGGCTGGTACGGTGACGCCATCGCATCATTCCGGGGGGAGCTTAGGACATTGAAGCCCCAGGTCACGGTCGAAACGTCCTGGACGTGCGGTAACTGCGGCGCCGTGCGGCCAGTTCCCGCTCATCTGGTCGTCGGGCTGCAGCGGGAGGACACCTGGTCCGCTCTCGGTGACCTGCTTCTCGTCGGCTGTGACGGCTGCGGGCAGCGGGGCGCGCCTTCTCGCGGCACGGTCCTGGTGGAGGAAGACGGTACCGACGACGGCCTGGGCTACCTGCTCCTGCCCGTCCAGGGAACGCCGTCCCCCGCGGAAGTTGAGGAAGGCCGCAGCTTCCTGGCGCAGCACCATATGCCGCCGGTGCTGGTCGCGAACCTGGTGCCGTCGGGGTGGCCGCCGGCGGACGCCGATCCGGACTCCAGCGTGCTGGGCGCCCTCGAAGCGGATCCCGCGATCGCGTCGCAGGTCGCCCGGTACGAGCGCCGGCGCAAGGTGATGGCGGCCCTGCTGGAGCTCAGTACGGTTACCTCGGCGGGGCAGATCCGCGAGACGATCCGGGCCTGCCCGGAACTCGTGACGGACGGGGCCGAGGCCGAGCCCGAACTGCTGTCCCTGCTCGAGTGGCCCCCCGAAGCGTCCCGTTTCGCCGCGGCCCGCGCGGCGCTGATCGGCGTCCTCGCCTCACCGGTCACCGACGCCGAGCTGGAACGTGCGTACCAGGCCTTCGACCAGGAGCGCCAGGCCGGCCTGGCGCAGATCCTCGAGGCCGGATACGGCAAGGCCCGCTGGCTCGCCGAGCACTCCGGCGCGCCCGCGGCGGAGTGGGATCCGGTCGCGGTACAGGCCCTGCACCTGCTGGGCCTCGGAGGCGACATGCGGGGCCGGGCCGGGCTGCTCAACAGCGTCGGCACCCATGTCGTGCGCAGGCCTGACGCGACGCAGGCCCAGGTCGCGTGGGGGGTCCAGTGCCTGCGCGACAGCCGGCAATTGTGGCACGACCTCGGTGACGGCGACATGGAGGCCGCGGCCGGCCTCAATCTCGCGTCGGCCCTCTACGCCTGGGATTACGGCGACGCGTACGCGACGGCCGGCGAGGCCGAGGCGGTCCTGCGCGAGGTCGTCGCCTACTACGAGGGGACGCCGCAGACGGGGCAGCTCGCGATGGCGTTGACGAACCTCGCCGTCGTCCTGCTCAAGGCGGCGACGATGGACCAGCGCCGCGACCGGATCCAGGAGGCGGTCGACCTGTGCCGCAGGGCCCTGCCGTTGCGGCCGAAGACCGAGGATCCCTATGGCTGGGCCTTCTCCGCGGCCAACCTGGTGCTCGCCCTCATGCGGCTGGGGGCCGACGACGCGGCGACGCGGCGGTCGCACCTTGAGGAGGCGGCCGCGGTGAGCCAGGAGGCGGCCGGCATTCTCGATGCCCAGGGCGATTTCCCGGCGGCCAGCCAGGCGCGGGTGAACCGCCTCGATGCCTTGCTCGGCCTCGCCGGCGAGCTGCGCAGAGAGCGGCTCGCGACTGTCCTCGGAGGCGACGAGACGCTGAACCCGGCCATGCTGGGGGACCTCCTCGACATCAACCCCGCGGCGTTCGGGCTGGCCGAAACGCCACCCGAAGTCGCCGAGATCGTCCGCGGCCCGGCCGCACCGGACGAGGCCCGGATCCTGCAGACGGTCATCGACGAGGCGGCGGCCCTGCTCGCGCAGCCGCAGGTGGCCTCCGGCCCGGGCATCCGGTCCCGCCTCGCGCGGCTGACGGTGACGGCCTGGCCGGCGCTGCTGGGGCCGACGCAGGATGCCGCCGCCGCGATCGCCGCCGCGCGCCGCCTCATCGACGAGACGATCGCGCCCGACGCCGCCGCGGGGACGGCCGGCGAGCTGGCCAATCTCCTCGCCCACCTGGACCGGTGGCCCGAAGCCGCGGCTGCCTACGATGACTGCCTCGCGCTTCACGACAGGATGCTGCGGGACAACGCGGACCGGGATCGGGTCGTGCAGACGCTGGCGCGGTTCCCGACCCTGGCCAGGTGGACCGCCTACGCGCACGTGCGGTCCGGCGATCCGCACACGGCGGTCACGATCCTGGAGCGCACCCGGTCGCGTAGCCTGCCGCGTTTCGTCCCGGGTGCGGGGCGGAGCCTGGAACTCCTCAGCTGGCGGTCGGCGACCCTCGATGACGTCGGCCGTGCCGCCACGCCGTCCTGCCCTGTCGCCTACGTCCTCACGGCGTTCGCCGGATCGGCCGTGCTCCTGGTGCGGCGCGGCCACGACGGGCGCGTCGGGGTCACGGTGTACGAGAATCCGCTGTCCGCGGGGTTCTTCGTCGCACGGATGTTCTCGCTGCCGCAACCCGAACGGGGGTTCCTGACCGCTCAGATGATAAGCGCGGACATGGGACCGGCGATCCGGTCGCTCATGGAGCCGCTCGGGTCCCTGCTCGAACCGGTAGTGACCGAACTGCTCGCGGACGGCGTCCGCGACCTCGTCCTCATCCCGGCCGGTCCCGCCGCGATCCTGCCCTGGGCGGCCGCCACGGTCCGCGGCCAGGAAGACTCGCCACCCACGCTCGTCGGCGAGCTGCTGACCTTGTCGGTCGCGCCGTCGGCCGCCGCGGTGGTCCTCGGCCGGGAGCGCGTGGCAGGGCGCGTTCGCGACGCCGCGGCCGGACGCCTCCTGGTCGTCGCGGATCCCGAACGCCAGGACGCGTTTCCCCTGCCGGGCGCCCGGGACGAGGCTCGCCGGATCGAGGCGGCCTTCCCCGCCCGGGTCGACGTGCTCGAGGGCCCGGCCGCGCGGACGGACACCGTCCTGGACCGGCTGCCGGCCTGCTGGGTAGCGCACCTGGCCTGCCACGGCACGAACAACGTCCTTCAGCCGGAGACGATGCGGCTGCTGCTCAGCGACGGCGACGTCACCCTCGGCCAGCTGCTCCAGCTACCGGAACTGCGCGCCAGGCTCGTCGTCCTCAGTGCGTGCCAGACCGGCCAGGTCGATACCGCGCGGGCCTCTGACGAGATGCTCGGCATGCCGCTGGCCTTCCTCCAGGCCGGAGCGTGCACGGTGGTGAGCACGCTCTGGCCGATCGACGACCGCGTGACGGCGATGCTCGTCGGGCGTTTCTATGAGGAGCTCGCCACGGAGATGGGCGCGGACGGTCGTGGCGACGTCGCGGCCGCCCTGGCCCGTGCGCAGCGCTGGCTGCGGTCCCTGACGAGCGAGCAGGCCCGCCGCTGGCGCCAGGAGCGTGGCGTGCGGGAACAGCCAGCCCCCCAGCGCTCCATCAGCACGGCACCGCCGCCCCTCTCCGCCGCTGCCGCCCCCTTCACGGACCCCTATTTCTGGGCCGGACTTGTGGCTTACGGCAGGTAATGGGACCTGCGCTCACCGGCGTCGCGACCTTGACCGGCCTGCGGCACCGCCACCAGCCCGCCCGAACTGGCCTCGGTACGACCGGATCAACGCCCGAACGAACAGGCGATCCGCCCCGCCACCCCCGGTCGCCCCGCCGGGTACGGCGCCGGGCGTGCTGCCCCCGGTGGCATAATCGCAGAGCCCGCCGACGAGGGAGGATGACATGACCGCGCTCGACACGGGGACCGAGGATCTGCGCGCCGAGATCGACGACGGCGTTGCGGTGATCACCATGAACCGGCCGGATCGGCGAAACGCCTTCTCCCCGGCCATGGTGTCCGCCCTGGGGATGGTCCTGGCCCAGGCGGAGACCGACGAAGCGGTTGGCTGCGTCGTGCTCACCGGGGCGGGCGGCGCCTTCTGCGCCGGCGGCGACGTCAAGAGCATGGCTGCCCCGCCGGCGGACCGCGGGGACGGCGCCGGCCAGTCACTCGACGCCCTCATCCACCGCCAGCGACTGAACCAGCGGGCCACCAGCGGCCGCCTGTGGAGCATGCCCAAGCCGACGATCGCCGCGATCGGGGGGCCCGCGGCCGGGGCCGGCCTGTCCCTGGCGCTGGCCTGCGACCTGCGCTACGCGGTACCGGGCGCGGTGCTGACCACTGCCTTCGCCAAGGTCGCGTTCGCCGGGGACTACGGCGGGACATGGTTTCTCACCCGGCTGGTGGGCGCCGGCAAGGCCAAGGAGCTCTACTACTTCTCGGAGCGGCTGAGCGCCGAGGACGCCCGGCGGCTCGGGATCGTCAACGCCATCTTCCCGCCAGCCGACTTCGAGCGGGAGGTAATGGAACGTGCTCGCCGGCTGGCGCACGGGCCGTCGATCGCGTACCGCTACATGAAGGAGAACCTGAACCGGGCCGTATCCGGCGAACTGAACGACTGCATGGACCTGGAAGTGACCCACCACGTGCACACCGGGCTCACCGAGGATCATCGCGAAGCCGCTCAAGCCTTCATGGCCAAACGCGAGCCGCGTTTCCGCGGCCGGTAGTCCGCCCGTCTCGCCTATCCGCCCCCGGCGCCGGCCCGCCCGGTCACCGGCCGACGAGCCCGGCCCAGGGGGACCTGGGCCGGCCGAAGCCCGATACGGTCACCGACGGCATCACGTACCCGATCGCGGCCCGGTACTTGCCGTAGCAGGTGGTGGTGCAGTGAACCACGAGAAGGAATACGACGGTCTGATCGCCGTCGGTCAGGGCTTCCGTGTCCGAAGGTGTCGGCCTAAGGACGATCTATCCGGTGAAGGACATTATGGCCGCGTCGATGACCGCCTGGGCGAAGGCTTGCGGGGCTTCCTGGGGCAGGTTGTGCCCGATGCCGCCGTCGATCACCCGGTGCTCGTACTTGCCGGAGAATTTTCCGGCGTAGGTGCTGGCGTCCGCGTGCGGCGCGCCGTTGGCGTCGCCCTCCAGGGTGATGGTCGGCACGGCAATGGCCGGGAAACCGGCGAGCCGCCGCTCCAGGTCGTCGTATCGCGATTCGCCGGCCGCGCCGAGCCGCCAGCGGTAGTTGTGGATCACGATGGCGACGTGATCGGGGTTGTCGAAGGCGGCCGCGCTGCGCGCGAACGTGGCGTCGTCGAAGGCCCACTTCGGTGAGGCGAGCTGCCAGATGAGCTTGCCGAACTCGCGCCGGTACCTGTCGTAGCCGGCCCGGCCGCGCTCGGTGGCGAAGTAGTACTGGTACCACCAGGCGTGCTCGGCGGCCGGCGGCAGCGGCGCCGCGCCGGCGGCCTGGCTGCCGATCAGGTACCCGCTCACCGAGACCAGGGCCGTGCAGCGGTCCGGCCATAGCGCCGCGACGATGCCGGCCGACCGCCCACCCCAATCGAAGCCGGCCAGGATGGCCTTCTCGATGCCGAGCGCATCCATGAACGCGATGACATCCACCGCCAGGACCGCCTGCTGGCCGTTACGGACCGTGTCGCCGGACAGGAAGCGGGTGGTCCCGTAGCCGCGGGCGAACGGGACGAGGACCCGGTACCCCGCCGAGGCCAGCAGCGGGGCGGCCTCGGCGTAGCTGTGAATGTCGTAGGGCCACCCGTGCAGGAGAAGGACCGCCGGGTCATCAGCCGGGCCGGCCTCGGCGTATCCGACGCTCAGCAGGCCCGCATCGACCTGCTTCAGCGCGCCGAACGGGGTGCTCATGGTCACATCCTTCTCCTTCTGGCCCAGCTGGGTGCCGTACTCATCTGGTCTACCGGTGTGCGGCCGCCACCGCCTGAGCCGCCTTGACGATGTGGTCGGTCACCGCCTGCGGCTGGGAGATCATGATCACGTGCGAGCCCTCGACCTCGACGATGTCGGCGCCCGCCCGCTGGGCCTGAGACCGGACGACGTCGGCGCCGGCGGCCTTGTCGCCGGTGGCGACCACCGCCCAGGACGGCAGCTTCTTCCAGGCGGGCGGCCCGCATACGTCGCTGAACGCCGCGACGGCCGCGGGGCGCTGGGTCGCGGCCATCAGCGCGGTGGTCTCCGGGGGCAGGTCGGCGGCGAAGGCCTCACGGATCATCGCAGGGTTGATCGCGAACTCGACCGAGGTCTGCCCGCCCGGCCCGGCCGGATAGTTGTACTGGATCAGAGCCGCGTTCAGGACGCTGTCCTTGGAGCCGTTCTCGACATCCCCCAGGGTTTCGCCCTCCTCGGGGGCGAAGGCGGCGACGTAGACCAGGCCGACGACGTTCGGGGTGCTGGTCGCGGCGTTGGTGATGACCGCGCCGCCGTAGGAGTGCCCGCCCAGCAGCACCGGGCCGTCGATCTGGCCGAGCAGGCTGGCGATGTAGGCCGAATCGGCGGCCACGCCGCGCAGCGGGTTGGCCGGGGCGATGACGGCGTAGCCCTGCTGCTGCAGCCGCTCGATGACGCCGTTCCAGCTGGACGCATCGGCGAAGGCGCCGTGCACCAGGACAATCGTCGGCTTGACGCCGGTTTGTGCGGACATGAGGCTTTCCCTTCTGGCATGATCTGCAGGCTGGTACCAGCATCAGCATCGCGCGCCCAGGCGGTGCATCGCCCCCGTAAAGTCCCGGGCCGGTACCCTGGTCCAGACGACCAGGCCGGTGCCGTTGCCCCGGGCCATCCACCGCCGCGGCCGGTGCCCTGCCGGTGAACTCGCCCGGACTTGCGGGCGCGGGCCTTCGGCTTGAATGGTGATCATGGCCGGGCAACAGCGCAGGCACCTCCACCACGGCCCGGATGGCGTGTTCGGAGGGTCGTACGGCTGGGCCAGCGCGGGCCGGTTTCATCATGCCCAGAGCCAGCTGCACCGGTTCCTGAACTGCCTGGGCGGCTACGTCCGCTCGGTGAACACCTACAGCTACGGGGCTTCCTCGGTGCTGCTGCCGCACGTGGCCGGGGACGTGAGCCTGGTCATGGCGGGCGCCACGGCGAGGACGAGCGCGAGATGTCGGCCGCGGCGCGGACGGGGCCGCCGATGACGCTGTCCGCGACCAGGGCGCCGAACAGGACACCGGCCCAGCCGGCGAACCGGGGGACATCCTTCCACCGGCGATGCGGCTGGTCGAAGACCCGCTCATAGATCACTTGCAGGGAACCCGCCACGGCGATGGTGCCCGCGGCGGCGAAGATCAGGGCGGTCACGATGGCGGCGGCGGAATGGGACGGGGAGGACCGGAAGAGCTGGCTCACGATGCGGGTGCCCTGGCGGTTGAGGCCGATATGCCGGCTCAGGTCGGTGTCGATCCGGTGATTGGCCAGGGAGCTCAGCAGGATCACGAACGGCAGGACGGAGATCAGCAGCGCGGAGCCGAAAAGGATGATCGAGTTGGCGAGGTCCAGGGCAGCGAGCCGCTGGAGGAAGATCTGCGCCGATGACCCTTCGAAGCGGCCCCGTTCGATATCGTCGACACGAGACGCCCACGCTTCAACGGTCTTATCGCTGAAGCGGAGCTGGAGTTCGTCCAGTGGGAGGTGACCTGAGGCGTCGAGCCCGCCCTCCAGGTAGCAGGTGTCGAGCAGGGTGAGCCGGATGCCGGCGTCATTTGCGGCCTGCTGCAGCGCATGGCCCATCGCGTTCGGGTCGCCATACGGCCGGCCGCCCGGTGCGTGATGGACGTAGTGGAACTCGCCCACCGTGGTGATTCCGGCCAGTGCCATCTCCGCGTACACCGCCCGAGCCAGGGCGAGGTAGTTGTCCGGGTCCAGGCGCGATGCCAGCGAGTACATGGCTTCGCGCCAGGTCCAGAACGTGCCGCCGCCGTGGTGCGTGCGCCCGCGTAGCGCCCGGTGAAACGCGTGGCTGTGCGCGTTCGCGAAACCGGGCAGGACGACGCCGCGCAGGAAAACAGCGCGCAGTCGCGTCGCGTCGGGCGGCGGGGTGGTGCCCGACGGGGTGGCGTTCGGTATCACCGACGTGAATCTGCCGTCGGCGACCTCGATGAGGACGTCCCGCGCTGGTCCCGACGGCAGCAGAGCCCGGCTCGCGAACAGCGTCGTCATGTGACCTGGTCCACGGCGAGGTCGGTCACGACCGCGGTCAGCGCTTCCACGCCGCGCAGGCAGTCGTCCCGCTCCGCGAACTCGGCGGGGGGAGTGCGAGATCCCGGTCGGGTTGCGGACGAACAGCATCGCGGTGGCGACGCCGGCCTGCGCGAGCACGCCTGCGTCGTGCCCGGCGCCGCTGGCCAGCCCCGGTGCGTCATCGAGTACCGCCGCGCACCGGTCGCCCAGGAAGGTGTCGAACGGGGTGGCCGGAGTCCAGGACTCCTCGCGGACGTCGCGGCCCTCGGACAGCTCGGCGAGGAGCGCATGGACCGCGCTGGCGTCAGCGCCGCGCGCGTCCAGCCAGCCCCGCACCCGCGACGGGATCGCGTTGACGCCGTTCGGCTCGACGGCGACCTTGCCGCAGGTGGCCACGATGCCGTATTTCTGGGCGAGCTCCCGCGCCTGCAAGACCGTCACGGCGTAGTCGAGCATCGGGTCGTGACGGTCCTCAAGGCGGGTGGCCGCATGGTTGGCCTCGCCGGCGAACTCCATCCGCCAGCGCCCGTGCGGCCAGATGCCGGTGCCGACGGCAACGGGCCGGCCGAGGTCGATCAGCCCACGGCCCTGCTCGACGTGCAGCTCGACGAAGCACCCGATGCGGCGCAGCGTCTCCTCGTCGCGCCCGACGTGCGCGGTGTCGTGCCCGGCCGCCGACATCGCCTCGGCCATGGACGTCCCGTCACCGTCGCGCAGCCCCAGTGCGCGATCCGGCGGAAGAGCACCGGTCACCATCCGCGACCCCGCGCAGGCGACGCCGAACCGCGCGCCTTCCTCGTCACCGACGTAGCGGCGGTACCCGCCGGTCGATCCCTCGCGGCCGACCGGAGCGAGGTCGTCCCAGAGCCGGCCGAACGTCATGAGCGCCCCATCGGCACGCGGACTCCGCCGTCCGGGTACGCCCGCAGCGGAGCATCGTCGGGCGCGTCGCCGGAGTCGATGTGCCGGATGACGCCCATGCCGGGGTCGTTGGTGAGCACCCGCTCGATCTTGGCCGCGGCGAGCGGCGTACCGTCGGCGACGGTCACCTGCCCGGCGTGGATCGACCGGCCGATCCCCACGCCGCCGCCGTGGTGCAGCGACACCCACGAGGCACCCGACGCGGTGTTGACGAGTGCGTTGAGCAGCGGCCAGTCGGCGATCGCGTCGGACCCGTCGGCCATGCCCTCGGATTCGCGGTACGGTGACGCGACCGAGCCGCAGTCGAGGTGGTCGCGGCCGATGACGACCGGTGCGCTGAGCTCGCCGGAGGCGACCATCTCGTTGAACCGCGCGCCGGCCTTGTCGCGCTCGCCGTACCCGAGCCAGCAGATGCGCGCGGGCAGGCCCTGGAACGCGACGCGCTCCTGCGCGGCGTTGATCCACTTGTGCAGCCGCGCGTTGTCCGGGAACAGTTCCAGCACGGCCCGGTCGGTGGCGTGGATGTCCTTCGGGTCACCTGACAGCGCAGCCCACCGGAATGGCCCCTTGCCCTGCGTGAACAGCGGGCGGATGTAGGCGGGCACGAAGCCGGGGAACGCGAATGCCCGCTCGAAGCCTCCGCGCCGCGCCTCGTCGCGGATGGAGTTGCCGTAGTCGAACACCTCGGCCCCGGCGTCGGCGAAGCTGACCATCGCCTCGACATGCTTGGCCATCGAGGCCCGCGCACGGTCGGTGAACTCCTCGGGCTTCTTGCTCGCGTAGTCGGCCCAGTCCCCGAGGTCCACGCCCTCGGCCAGGTAGCACAGCGGGTCGTGGGCCGACGTCTGGTCGGTGACGATGTCGACCGCCACGCCGCGGCGCAGCAGCTCCGGCAGCACGATGGCGCAGTTGCCGGCCAGCCCGACGGACAGCGCGCGCCGCTCGGCCTTGGCGCGCTCGCACCGGGCGATCGCGTCGTCGAGCCCGCCGGCCACCTCATCCAGGTAGCGGTGCTCGACGCGGCGGTGCAGGCGCGCGGGATCGACGTCGACCACCAGGCAGACGCCGTCGTTCAGCGTCACCGCAAGCGGTTGCGCTCCGCCCATGCCGCCGCAGCCGCCGGTGACGGTGAGCGTGCCGGCCAGGCTCCCGCCGAAGCGCTTCTCGGCAACGGCAGCGAACGTCTCGTAGGTACCCTGCAGGATGCCCTGGGTGCCGATGTAGATCCATGAGCCAGCGGTCATCTGGCCGTACATCATCAGGCCGAGCTGCTCGAGGCGGCGGAACTCCGGCCAGGTGGCCCAGTCGCCGACGAGGTTGGAGTTGGCGATCAGCACGCGCGGTGCCCACTCGTGGGTGCGCATGACGCCGACCGGCTTGCCGGACTGCACGAGCATCGTCTCGTCCTCGCGCAACTCGGTGAGGGTGCGGACGATCGCGTCGTAGCTGGCCCAGTTGCGGGCGGCGCGGCCGGTGCCACCGTAGACGACGAGGTCGTCCGGACGTTCGGCCACGTCGGGATCGAGGTTGTTCATGAGCATCCGCATCGGGGCCTCGGTCTGCCAGGAGCGTGCGGTGAGCGTGGTGCCGCGCGGAGCGCGGACGGGGCGGGCGCCATCCATGTCGGGTCTCCTCGGTGTTGTGACGAGCTCGGTGTCGTGACGGGCCAAATCCGTGACGGGCTAGTGCAGCGGGCCGCAGACGGTCTCGGCGGCCGCGACGAGACGTCCGGACCGGACGAGCCCCACGGTGGCCGCGATGTCGGGGGCCAGGTAGCGGTCCGGGCCCGGGCCGGCGACCTGCTGGCGCAGGGCGTCGCGGGCGGCGGCCGTCGCCGGGGCGGGGGTAAGCGGCGAGCGCAGGTCGAGCGCCCGGGCGGCCGTAAGGATCTCGATCGCCAGCACCTGGGTCAGTGCGTCGACGGCGCGGCGCAGCTTGCGGGCGGCCGACCAGCCCATCGAGACGTGGTCCTCCTGCATCGCGCTGGACGGGATCGAGTCGACGGACGCCGGCACGGCCAGGCGCTTCAGCTCCGAGACGAGAGCGGCCTGCGTGTATTGGGCGATCATGTAACCGGAGTCGACCCCGGGGTCGTCGGCCAGGAACGCCGGCAGGCCATGGTTGCGGGCGCGGTCGAGGAACCGGTCGGTGCGCCGCTCGGCGACCGATGCGAGGTCGGCCGCGGCTATGGCGAGGAAGTCGAGCACGTAGGCCACCGGCGCGCCGTGGAAGTTGCCGTTGCTCTCAACCCGGCCGTCGAGCGTGACGACGGGGTTGTCGACGGCGCTTGCGAGCTCGCGGTCGCGCACCAGGCATGCGTGAGTGAGCGTGTCGCGGCCGGCGCCGTGCACCTGCGGCGAGCAGCGCAACGAGTAGGCGTCCTGCACGCGGGTGCACTGCGGGCTGCGGTGGCTGGCCATGATGGCGGAGCCGGCGAGCAGTGCTCGCAGGTTGGCGGCGCTGTCGGCCTGGCCGGGGTGCGGGCGCAGCGCCTGCAGGTCTGCGGCGAACACCGCATCGGTCCCGAGCTGGGCCTCGACACTCATGGCGGCGGCGAGGTCAGCCGTGCGGAACAGCATGGCAAGGTCGTGGGTGGCGAGGGTCAGCATGCCGAGCATGCCGTCCACGCCATTGGTGAGGGCCAGTCCCTCCTTCTCGCGCAGCACGACCGGCGTGATACCAGCCGCAGCGAGCGCATCGGCTGCCGGCAGCACGTCGTCGCCGACGCGCACGCTGCCCTCGCCCATCGCGGCGAGCGCACAGTGTGCCAGGGGAGCGAGATCGCCCGAGCAGCCCAGTGACCCGAACTCGTGCACCACAGGCGTGATGCCAGCGTTGAGCATCGCCGCGTAGATCTCAGCGGTCTCCAGGCGCACGCCGGTACGGCCGGTGGCCAGCGTCGACAAGCGCAGCAACATCAGCGCACGGACGACCTCGCGCTCGACCTCCGGGCCGGAACCCGCCGCGTGCGAGCGGATGAGGCTGCGCTGCAGGGCCACGCGGTCCTGCGGTGCGATCTGCCTGGTGGCCAGTGCGCCGAACCCGGTGGAGATGCCGTAATGCGGCTCAGGATCCTCGGCCAGCGCCTCGATGACATCGCGGCTCGCGCCGATGGCCTTGCGTGCCTCGTCGTTCAGCCGCACCTGCGCGTCATGACGTGCGACGGCGAGCACCTGCTGTTCGGTCAGCGCCTCGACGCCGATTGCGATCTCGTTCATAACCCCATGGTGAGGTGCGGGCCGCCGTTTGTGACCTCCTCCGCAGCCGTCACTGTCTGGGATTACAGATTCATGCGTTCCCCCGTCGCCGGGCACCCTTCCCTTGCGGCTGCGGCAAACTACCCAGCCGGCGGCTGAGTTCAGCGGCGGTCTTGGCCACTCGTGCGGCGAGACGCTCGCGTTCTTCCGCGCCGACCTCCACGCTCGGGAACGTCACTGCGACGGCTGCGACCGGGTAGCCGGTGCGGTCGTTGGCGGCAACCGCGACTGACGCGAACTCGGGTGTCACCTCGCCGTCCTCGGACGCAAATCCCCGGCGACGAGTCTCAGCCAGGAGGTACCTGAGCGCGGCGAACGACCTCGGCCCCAGGTCATTGCGCAATATGAAAGAGCCGGGTTCCGAATAGAGTGCACGCACCTGCGCGCGGGGCATCTGAGCTAGCATCGCCCGGCCGCTGGCCGTCAGCTGTGCCGGTAGCCGCACACCAACGTCGGTGATCAGGGGAGGGCGGCCGATCGCGCGCTCCTCGATGACGTAGATGACGTCGCGTCCGTGCATGATCGCCAGGTGCGCGGTCTGGCCCACGCTGTCCACCAGTACCGCCAGCGGCATTCGCGCCAGCCGCTGCAGTGATGTCTGCCGGCCATAGCCGGAAGCCAGTTCGTACACGGCAACGCCCAGGGCGTAACGCCGCTCCTCGGCCACGTGGACGACGAATCCGGCCCGGACCAGCGTGTCGAGCAGGTGGTAGGTCGTAGATCTCGGTAGGCCAAGGTCACGGCTGATGGCCGCTGCGGCAGTGGGTTGCGCTTGTGTGCCGAGGTATTGCAACACGGCCAACGCCTGTGCGGCCGCCGGGACGACTCCCACACTCTCATCCTAAGTCTGGAGACTCAGACACCTCGCATATGGCGGCGGCGATCAGTGCGGCGGAGGAGGCCACCAGCGGGCGGGCGACCGCGACCAGCCAGGGTACCGGCCAGTGGTGTCCCGGGCGCGACACGACGGCCCCGGGTGCAATCATGAGTCCTATGCGTCCTGACATCAGACCTGGTGGCATCTTCCCTGATTACGCTCTCCCGGACCACGCCGGCACGGTGCGTACGCTCAGCGAGCTTCAGGGCCGCGATCCGCTGATCCTCACCTTGGCACGCGGCAACTACTGCCCTAAGGAGCACCAGCAGCACCTCGAGCTGGCGGCCAACTACTCGAAGATCGCGGTGGCCTACACCCAGATCGCCACCATCGCCACCGACGACCATCACACCCTGCAAGAGTTCCGTGCGTCGGTGGGCGCCCAGTGGACCTTCCTGTCCGATCCCGGTCGGACCGTCCAGCAGGACCTGGACATCCAGGAGTACACCGACCCCGAGCACAACCCCATGATCCCGCACACCTTGGTGCTCAAGCCGGGGCTGGTCATTCACAGTGTCTATAACGGCTACTGGTTCTGGGGCCGCCCGTCGTTCCACGACCTGTGGCATGACCTGCGTGCCGCCACTAGCCAGATCCGCCCGGACTGGGATCTGAGCAGCCCGGGGCTCCGCGAAGCCTGGGACGCAGGGGACTACTCGCACTTTCACGGCTGGGACCGGCGGGCCCCCGAGTCGGTGCCGTCATCGTATGAGTGACAGAGCAAGATTGTTGCTGCACTTCGTGGCCCAGGTGACTCGTCAGACCGGGGACCGAACAAATCGCGTCCCCGCTCTCTTGTACTGCCCACCGCGCGGTGGCGGCGGCGAATGACCCGGGCGGGCCAGGCGGCGCACGCTCACCGGGTTTGTCTTGCGGCGCTTGGCTGGGCCGCGGCCAGACATGCAAAGCGGGCCACCCTGGTGGCCAGCAAAGATCGCGGAAGGGGCGAAGGCAGTGACCACGCCGGTATGCGAGATGCTCGGGATTGAACGACCGATCGTCCAGGCACCCATGGCCGCCGTTCCCCGGCTGGCCGCGGCGGTCTCGGATGCCGGCGCGCTCGGCATGGTGACGCGCGCAGGGCTGGGAGGCCGGCGGGCACGTATGGGGTACCGTCGCGACACTGCCGTTGGTGCCCGCTGTGGTGGACGCGGTGGCGCCGGTGCCGGTGATTGCGGCCGGCGGGATCGGTGACGCTCGCGGCGTCGCCGCGGTGCTCGCCTTGGGCGCCCAGGCCGCGTGGCTGGGCACTCGGTTCCTGCTGGCCGAGGAGATGCCGATCCACGAGGACTACCGGCGTCGGCTGATAGCGGCGGCCGAGACCGATCCGCACTGGTACGCCAATCTGTACGAGGTCGGGTGGCCCGATTCTCCCCACCGCGCGCTCCGGAACTCAACGGCCAAGGCGTGGGAGGCCGCGGGCTGCCCTCCACCCGGGCAGCGGCCAGGAGAGGGCGACGTGATCGCGCACTTCGCCTCCGGCGAGTCAATCGTTCGTTACGAGCCAGCGCCACCGATGGCCGGGACCACCGGTGAGATCGAAGCGCTCTCGATGTGGGCCGGACAAGGCGTGGCACTCGCGAGGAAGTCACAGTCAGCGGCGGACATCGTGGCCGAGCTCACCTCCCGCCTGTAACCCGGGACGGAGGCGCTCGCACGGCGGCAGCGCGGGCACGGTCAGATCCGTGTGACACATTCCTTCACGGGTTCAGGAACTGGCGCCAGCCGCCTGGCAAGGTAGTCTGGCCTACCTCGATCAGGTACCCGTCGGGGTCACGCATGTAGCAGCGGATCTCGGTCTCGTGCTGTTTCGGTGGCGTGAGGAACTCGGCGCCTCGCGCGCTCCACTCCGCATACACAGCGTGGATGTCCGAGACCCGGACGTTGAGGAAGCTGCTGGCCAGGTCCGGATCGCGCGGTATTTCGAGCGTGACTGCCGGCTTGTCGTCGGTCGGGCCGCCACCTACGTTGATGATGATCCAGCTGTTGCCGAGCGCCACGTACGTCGGCTCACCCGAGCGGATGGTCTTGCCGCCGAGCACCTCCGTATAGAAGCGACGGGAGCGCTCCACGTCATCAGACACGATGAAGTGGGCCAGCGCGATCTCATATGCGGGCTGGCTGCCTTCAGGCATCTTGTACCTCCATGGTCCGGGGTTTACTGGTGGCGGTCCGGGATCGGCTCGGCTAGCGCCGCCCGCGAGGAAGGTGCCTGGAAGGGGTCGGCGAAGTACTGGGTTTCGTGCGTTACGAGATCGTCGGCGAACGCCATGATGCTCACCGAGTAGGTGGGCACGCCGTCATAGGTGATCACGCACTCGCTCACCCAAAGGTCGCCGCCGCCCCGGATCCGGAGGATGGTGAAGTGGCGTTCGGCCGGGTGCCCGCCGCGTTGCGCCTGGATCTTCGACCGGCCCCGGAAGCGCTCCCCGGACTGCGGGTAGTCCAGGATCGCGTCGCCGGCGTAGATCGCGTGCTCGGTATCGATGTCTCCGCGGTCGGAGGCCTTCCAGTGCTGCTCGAGCCGGGCGCGGGTCCTGGCGTCACGATCCGTTGTCCTGTTCACCTAAGCCTCATCAGTAGCAGGAATCTCATTGCCGCGCGGCCCGGATCTCCCCTGACCGGGATTCAGCCGGGAGGCGATCCGCACACGGCTGGGTTGGTACGGGTAATGCGTTTGCCTTCACAGTCGCCGCTGAGGACGCCGGTCGCGCCCGTTGATACCCGGGCCAGGGGCCTGGTCACGTCAAGTCCGGCCCCGAGCCAGGGTACCGGCCAGGTCCTTCAAGGGCGCGAGCGGCTCGCCCCAAGCGCGACCGCGAGCGGAGTACCAGCGCGCAGATAAAGCCACCACGGACCCAGGAATGACCACCCGGCCCGCTATCTCTCCCGCGCAGCACGAACCGGAACTGCCCGGGCACACCGTCATCACGATCGGCGGCAGCTCCGGCATCGGGCTCGCGACCGCCCGGCGAGCACGCACCGAGGACCCGACGTCATCCTCACCGGCCGCAATCTCCACCGCCTGCAGCACGCCGCGGCCGAACTCGGCGCGGTGCGGTCTGGCTGGCCGCTGCGTGAGAAGGTGAGCTGGTGGTGACTTCGGGAGAGAAGGCCGACGCTCTGCTGTCGGTCAATGTGGGGATGCCGCGGGACGTGACCTGGCACGGCAGGACGGTGCACACGGCGGTATGGAAGAAGCCGGTCGCCGGGCCGCGGATGGTGCGGCGGCTCAATATCGACGGTGACGGGCAGGGTGATCTGGCCGGGCACGGCGGCGAGCAGCGGGCGGTGTTCGTCTACCAGATCGAGTCCTACCGGTACTGGCAGGAGCAGCTGGGCCGGGATGACTTCGAGTACGGGCAGTTCGGGGAGAACTTCACCGTGCAGGGACTGGCCGACGATCAGGTGTGCATCGGCGACCGGTACCGGATCGGCGGCGCGGTTTTCGAGGTAACCCAGCCGCGGGTCACCTGCTTCCGGGTAGGTATCCGAATGGATGATCCCCGGATGCCTGCGCTGCTGGTTTCCCATCACCGGCCTGGGTTCTATTTCCGCGTGCTGACCGAGGGCACGGTTCAGGCCGGCGACGAGATCATCAAGGTCGCGTCCGGCGCGGAAGGCATGACGGTCGCGGAGATGGACGCCCTGCTGTACCTGCCCGGGCATCCCCGGCAGCAGATGCTGCGCGCGCTACGTATCCCGGCGCTCAGCGGCGGGTGGAAAGCCTCGTTCCAGGAGATGCTCGACCAGCCCGGGCAGGCCGGCGGCAACGCGGGCCTGGCCGAAGCGAGCCCGCCGCCGGCGTGGCCCGGGTTCCGGCCGCTCGCCGTGACCGGAATCGGCCGGGAGAGCGAGACGGTGATCTCGGTGCACCTGGCCGATCCCGGGGGCGGGAGCGTGCCGGCCGCCTTGCCCGGACAGTTCCTGACCCTGCGCCTGCACCCTGACCCCGCCGGGCGGCCGCTGCTGCGCAGCTACTCGCTGTCGGGGCCCCCGGGCGCCCGCGACTACCGCATCAGTGTCAAGCGGGAGGAACACGGGGCCGCCAGCCAGTTCCTGCACACCCGGGTGCGGGCGGGTGACCTGCTGGAGGCAGCCGCGCCGCGCGGCACCTTCACCCTGCACCCGGGCCAGGCGCCGGTTCTGCTGATCAGCGCGGGTGTCGGCGCGACACCGGTGCTGGCCATGCTGCACACGCTGGCCGCTGCCCGGTCCACCCGGGACATCTGGTGGCTGCACGGCGCGCGCCGCCGCGCCGATGAGCCGTTCGCCGCAGAATCCCGCGCCCTGCTGGCCGCGCTTCCCAGCGCGCACCGGCACATCTGCTACAGCAGCCCAGGCCCTGATGACATCCAGGGTCGCGACTACGACACGGCGGGGCGCCTGTCGGCGCCGGTCCTTGCCGCCCTGGACCTGCCCCGCGACGCCGATGCCTACCTGTGCGGCCCCCCCGCTTTCATGGCCGACGTGTCCGCCGCCCTGGCCGTGGCCGGCATCAAGGCTGCCCGCATCCGCACCGAGGTCTTCGGCGCCGGGCCCGCGCAGACACCCGGTATCGCACCCGCGGCCGCACGCCGGCCGCACCCGCCCGCCGGCCAGCCAGGCAGCGGCCCCCTGGTCGCGTTCGCGCGCAGCGACCTGAACGCGCGCTGGGACCCCGGCTACGCCAGCCTGCTAGAGTTCGCCGAAGCCTGCGACGTACCGGTGCGCTGGTCATGCCGCACCGGAGTGTGCCACACCTGCGAGACAGCCGTCATATCCGGAACAGTCCGCTACGCCCCCGCCCCGGTCGATGACCCCGCCGACGGCAGCGCATTGATCTGCTGCTCGCAGCCACGCGACGACCTAGTCCTCGACTTGTGACCACCCCGCTAGCCACAGGCGTGCCCGGCAGGCCGGGCATCACCCAGCGAACGCCGCCGTCCCCCGCACGCTCGGCGGCGGCAGCGCCACCGTGTTCCGCCCTACCGGGTCACCACCACGGTCCGGGCGCACACCTCAGGAACGCGCGTCATCGGATGCTCCGGCCACGGGCGGTTCCGGCCTCGTTGAGGGCCTCTCGGCATCAGACAGCACCAGCGGCTCCAGCCTCGTATCACCCATGCCACCAGCAGACCGCGGAGCAGGAGCTTCGTCACCAGCTACCCGGACTCTGAAACGAAACACGACTCATGTGGTGATAAGGAAGCTCAAGACCGAGACACTAGGACGGTCCGGACAGGAACGCGGTGATGGTATCGACAATGTGGTCGAGGTCACGAATGTCGGGCAGGTGGTAGCGCCCTTCGAGAGTGACCAACCGGGCATCGGGCAGGCCTTCAGCCAGTTGCAGCCCGCCGCGGTGGGGTATTACGCGGTCACCTCGGTAGTGCAGCACGAGTGCGGGTGCGCTCACCGCCGGCAGGAGGGCGGTGACGTCGGCGGCGTAGATGGCCTCGAGATATCCGGCGGCCACGTCACGGTCGGCCGAGTCTCGCAGCACCGCGGTCATGTGGTCGGCCGCCGCGTCGGTCGGATCGGGCCGGTAGAGGCCTGCGAGCAGCTTGGAGCCGAGGCCCCAGTGACTGCGCACCAACGCGATGAGGGTGGCGTTGAGGTCTGGGCGTATGAATACCTCGGCGGCGCTGGCGTAGGTCCCGAAGAACACCAGTCGCCGCACCAGCTCCGGCCGCGTCGCGGCGAGCGCGACGGCAACCGGTCCGGCCTGGGACATGGCGAGCAGGTCCACCGGGGCTCCAGCGCGGGTCGCGACGGCGGCCAGCTCGGCCACGCTCGCGTCCAGGCCGAAGTCGTCGACCGGGCCGGGGGAGCGCCCGGTCCCGTAGCGGTCGTACATGACAAGCGCATGGGTTCTGACCAGTCGTTGAAACATCGAGGAGCGCGGATCGCGGCCAGCGATGATGACGTCGATGTTCGATACCCAGCCGGGCAGCGCGATCAGCGGCTGTCCGCTCCCCACGGTGGCAATGGCGATGTGACGGTCGCCGACGGAAGCGTGATTAACCTGCATCGCGCGCAGCGGGGTCGGCGGCGCAACGTTGTGCCGGAGGATGCGCAGCTGCAGTTCCTGCATGGCAGCCGAAGGCTCGAGCCCGAGCTCGTCGGCGAGCCGGTCGGCGTAGCGTTGGTACGCCGCGAGCGCGTCGGCTTGGCGTCCACACGCGTACAAGGCCCTCATGCGGACGAGGTGGGCACGTTCTCGGAGCGGATGTTCGGTGGCGAACGCCTCCAGAGCCGGAAGGTCGGGAGAGCCCTCGTCCAGGCGAAGCTCATGCCAGCGCTCGGTCGCCTGTCGGCGCGCCTCCTCGAGCCGGATCGCCTCGAACCGGGCCACTGGCGACTCGGCGAACTCGGCGTAGGCCGCACCGTGCCATAGGCTCAGAGCTTCGCTCAATGACCCGGCAGTGTCTGCCCGCACCAGCCGGTCGAACCGCTGACTGTCCACATCGTCCGGACCAACGGCCAACCGGTAGCCGGGAGCCACGGTCTCGATCCGCGTGAACGGAATGGTCCGGCGCAGTCGAGACACCTGGTTGTGCAGCGCCGCCACGGGATCCTGAGGGGGATCCTCCGGCCAGACCAGGTCCACGAGGTTGTCAATGCTTACGACAGCGCCGGCCCGAGCCAGCAGGCTGGCCAACAGCGATCGCTGGCGGTCACTGAGCGCGACGACCTGCCCGTCCGGGCCGACCACGGTAACGGCGCCGAGTACCGAGAACATCAGTTGCCATCATGCCAGCCTCCTGCACGGCGGCGTAGACACGTGACAGCGAGTTGACAGGCGCGCCACCCACACTCGCCGTATGGACACGACAGCGACAGACAGCTTCCGTAATGGCAACAGCGCCACCACGTCACAAGCCTGCCACGGCTCCGCGACGGTCGACAACGCCGTGCGGGGCCGACTCAATGCGGCCGTCCTTCGCACGTCCAACGCCTACGGCCACCTACTGGTGGGACGGCGCAAACGACGGCTGTTCGCCAACCTTCCGCCGACCGTGGTTGAGATCGGGCCCGGAACCGGGGCTAACCTGCGCTATTACCGACCCGGCACCCGGCTGATCGCGATCGAGCCGAACCGGCACATGCACTCACCGCTCCGGAAGGCGGCGCAGCGCTACGGCATCGAATTGGAGCTGCGTGAAGAAGGGGCGAACGCCATCGGTCTGCCCGACGCGAGCGTCGATGCCGTGGTGAGCACGCTTGTTCTGTGTACCGTGCCCGACCCGGCTGCGACGCTCCGCGAAGTCCGTCGGATTCTCCGGCCGGGTGGCCGGTTTCTCTTCCTGGAGCACGTCCGGGCAGGCCAGAGTCACCCTGTGCTGCGGATGGTTCAGCGATCCGTGGCCCGGCCGTGGCGCTGGTTCTTCGAGGGTTGCGATGTGCTGCGCGACACTGAGGCAACCCTGGCCCGGACCGGCTGGGCACACCTGGAGGTGCAGAGATACCACGTGCCGACCCTGTTCCTTCCGATCAACATCCAGATCGCCGGGACCGCGCTCCGGACCAACCCAGGGGAGCGCAGATGACCCGGTCGCGACCAGGAACTCGCCGCTGGCCGCCAGGCTGGGGGCTGATGCCGTGGGGTGTCCCGCTGATCGTCGCCGCGCCGCTCGCCGGGGCGCGCATCCGCCGCGCGGGCGAGCGGCGGTTCATCACCGGCGGGCTGGTGCTCGTGGCTGCCGGGGCTGGCTGGCTCTCGCTGGCCGCCCGGCCCAGTCTTGCCTACTGGCAGGTGCTCGTGCCGTTGCTGTTGACCGGGCTGGGGTTTTCGGCCGCGCTCCCGGCCACGCAAAGCGCGGTGATGAGCTACGTCGCCCCGCAATACGTCGGCAAGGCGTCCGGCACCTTCACCATGCTGCGCCAGCTCGGCGGCGCGTTCGGGATCGCGGTCGCCGCGGCCGTGTTCACCGGCTCGGGGTCCTACGCCTCCGCCCAGTCGTTCAGCAACGGGTACGGCCCCGCGCTCGGCAGCTGCGCCGCACTCGCGCTCGCCGGCGCGATCGCTGGCCTGCTCGCCTCCACCCGGCCAGCCGCCAGCGCACCAGCCGTGACCGCCCGCCGGGCCCGGCGTCTGGCAGCAGATCGAGGCCGGCGGGCATGCCGACGCTGCCAGCTGCCGCAAATAGCCGGCGATAAGGATCTGCGGACCGGTGCATAGAGGTCACGCTATGTGATTGGCGCTGGTCTCGAGCGGCGTGCGCAGCGCCGCCGCTATGCGCGGTCGTGAGGACCGTTGTGTTCATCGCAAGGGGCGTGCAGATCGGGACGTTCTGCGCGGCGCGTTGCTCTTCGACCAGGCGTGCCAGGACGGGCGGCGGGCCTGGCTAGACCAGGCCCGTGGTCAGATCTGCGCGGCGCACCACCTGTGGCTTGCTGTCCCGGCACACTCCGCCGCCCGGCGCACCAGCGAGTACTGGCCGGCCAGCCGGCCCCGCAGTTGCCACCGCGGCGCCAGGGCGACCGCCAGCCGCAGCGCCACGGCCGCGTCATGTACCATGGCCCAGGCCAGCGCCTGCCGCATGGTGGCATCCTCGGCGTCCAGCCAGCGGGCCGCCGCCGATTCCCCGATGCCGGCCTGCAGCCCTGTGGCGGCCTGCTCGGCCATCCCCAGCGCGTACCGGGCATGGACCGAGACCGCCTACCACCGGACCGTCCACTCCGAGACCGGCGAGGCGCCCGCCGCCCGGTGGGAGAAGGCGTCCCCGGCCGAGCGGGCCGTGCCGGAGCCGGGCCTGCTGCGGGAGGCGTTCTTGTGGTCCGAGCGGCGCCGGCACCGCCACCCCAAGACCCGCCTGGCCGGCGGGCAGCCCCGCACCGAGCCCGCCCCGACCGGGATCGGCTACCTGGCCGCCCTCGGCGACGGCCACGACGCCGCCCTGCGCGACCAGGTCTCCTGCCGGTTCCTCGTCAACGGCCCCGCAGGGAACCGGGCAACCGGGGGGAACCGGAAGACGGGGAAGGCAGCGAAGCAGGCGGCCGTGGCTGACTCCCCGCGCGAGACCCTGGCCCTGGCCCGCACCGCGCCCGGGGCGGTCCGCTCCCCGAACCACGCCACCCTCGGAGGGGACGGGCTCGGGCAGCCCGCCGGCGCCTGCGAGCTCATCGGCGAGCTGTCGCTCGCCGCCGCCGGCCTGCCCCAGCTCCTGGCCCAGGCCGGCCGGCGGCTCGCGTCCGCCCCGGAGTCCGGGCGGCTCGGCTGCGACGACGGCGCCGACCCGGCCGCCGCGGCCGGCGGGGCCCGGCTGTCCCTGTCCGGCGCCCGCGCGACCGCGGCCGCCCTCGCCGCGGCCCTCGGCCAGGCCCAGCAGCAGATCGCCGCCGTCCGCGGCGGCCCCGCACCAGAAGAACAAGGAGGAGAACGCCCGTGACCGACGCCGTCATCACCGGCTCCGGGCTCGCCCGCATGCCGTTCGGCCGCGACCTGCCCCCCTCAAGGCTGCACCGCCACCGCGACCGCGGCGAGGCCGCCGCCCGTATCACCTGGGCCGTCGCCGGCAAGACGATCTGCATGGTCACGGGCGAGGTCGGGACCGGCAAGACGGTCGCGATCCGCGCCGCCGTCGCCGACCTCGACCCGCCAGCGACACCGTCATCTACATCGGCAACCCCTCCACCGGCGGCATCCTCGCCCACGTCGTCACCGCCCTCGGCGGTCGGCCCGTCCACGGCACCGCCGCCCTCGCCGTCCAGGCCTGGAACGTCCTGGCAGGCGAGGCAGCCGAGCCAGGGCGGACCCCGGTGCTGGTCATCGACGAGGCACACCTCCTCGACCACGATCAGCTAGAGTCGATAAGGCTCATGACTAACCACGACATGGACAGCAGCACCCCGTTCGCGACCATCCTGGCCGGCCAGCCCACCCTCCGCCACTCCGTCAAGCTGGGCGTGCTAGCCGCGCTCGAGCAGCGGATCACCGTGAGGTACCAGATGAAGGGCATGACCCCCGACCAGACCGCCGGGTACATCCGCCACCACCTCGAGCAGGCAGGGCGCACCGCCGAGCTGTTCACCGACGAGGCGGTCGCCCAGATCCACCAGGCCGCCCGCGGCAAGCCCCGCACCGTCAACAACATCTGCACCGCAGCCCTGATCGCCACCGCCGGCGCCGGAAAGAACCTCGTCGACCACGCCTCCGCCAGGGCCGCCATCGCAGAGGTCACCGCGACAGACTGAGCATCCCCGCGACACCCCGAGCACCAGGCCCCGCCCGGCTACGCCGCGCGGGGCCTTCGCCCGTCACCCGCGCTCACCAGCGATGACGCCGCCACGCTCACCCTGAATGACCGGCAACAAGGAGGCCTGACTCGCGACCCGCCGCATCCGTACCATCAAGGTTGCTGAGGGCACGACCTTGCCGGCCATGTAGGTCGAAAGGCGGGACCGCGAAGTTCCTATCCGCTCCGCGAAGTCCTGCTTTGACATCCCGGATCTGGCGACGAGGGCCTTTACCTCAGATGCGACATCCGCCCGCTCTGACTCGGTGGCCAGTTTGCGGGCGCGGGCCACTACCCCTTCCAGTAGCTCGGCGGTGCCGTACGGACGGGACAGGCGGACGGCTTCGAGGACCTGATGGGCTACCGGACCCCAGGGGTCGGCCCGGATCGCGGCCGCCAGTCGGCGCCAGTCCGGAAGGGTGCCCCGTTCAACTGCCGCAAGGATGCCTTCGAAGGGCCAGGTCTCCACCGGGTCATCCGGAGACGCGTCAATGTTGCGGAACTTCAGGGCAGTGGTCATTGCACCATCTCCACAGCCAGCGAGCGGCAGACGTCGGTCACGTTCCGCCAATCCGTCCAGCGTGCATCCAGACCCTTGTACCGGCCAAGCTGGCCGATGGTACGAGAGTCCGTCGGCTTAGGGTCTGCCAGTTGCCGGGCGAGCTGGGTTGCTACACCCTCTGACTCGGGACCCCGCTGATCGGAGTAGTAGGCATCAATGTGCCGGAGCACATCCGCGGCGTGAGCGATCCCATACCGGTCAGAAAGAGCCGCCACGTCAAGGTAGTCCCGTACTCGGTTACGCCGGACGATCAGGTAACCCTTGATCCGCAGCGTCTCATCTGGCGTCGGTACCCGGAGCACTTGCCTGGACGGCAGTTCCACCTCCGCGACCTCCAAGGGCCTATTCCGGATAAGCTGGCGGACTCCAGATTCGATATCGCCCAGTTCGCCGAGAATGATCTTCCCCGGGGTCACCCGATTCGTCACCCATCCGTCGGTCGCTTCGATCGCTTCAAGGACAGCTTCGAATCGGTCGCTGAGATCCTGCAGCACGTGGTCGTGGTCATAGGAGAAGCGGTGATTGGCCCACAGAGCGGCGGCAGAGCCGCCGACGAGGATGGCGTCGGGAACGACCTCCTGGAGCCTTGCCGCTGATTCGAGCACACGGACCAACTCGGGCCGGGCAAGCCCAGGAGCATCAGAGTCCATTCCAGCCATTCTTTGAGTCCTCCTGCGATCAGTCTTATTGTATCAGATATGATACAGTACTAACCTGTGGATGTGGCGTAGCCCTACCGCATCGGTCTCAGATGAGAGACAGTGATGCAGGTCACTTGGATTGATGCTGGTCATGGTGCTACATCTGTCCCTGGACGTACCTGCCTGTCTGGCGCTGTACGGTCAGGTTGCTGTACGGGCCCCCTGGCGTTCCAGTTGACTGCCCGGCCGGGCGGCGGACAGCGTCAGACCGTGCCCGCCGACAGCAGGCTCTACGGCACGATCGGCGTCGTCTTCACTCTGCTGACCTGGTTCATCGCCATCGGCGCGGTGATCATGCTGGGGGCCCTGGTCGGCGCCACCTGGGACCAGCGAAAAGGCCGCGCCCGGAGCACCACGGCCGGCTCATCCGATCCGGGGCACAATGCATCGCTCCCGCCAGCGCCCGCGAGCCGGAACTAACGCCGTGAGCCCTGGCTCCGGGGACATCCGATATCTGCCCAGATCAGCTTTCACCGCGACTTCCGGGAAATCACGCTGCGGCGCTGCAGGTCGATGCGCGGCTGGCCGAGAAGGTAGCGGCGAGGGCCGCTGCCGAGCAGCAGGCCGAGGCACCGCAGGCACAGATCGCCCAGTCGGCACGCGGACCCGGACCGGACCCGCCTGGCCGGACACGACGAGGGGCGGGACCTTCCGGTCCCGCCCTATCAGATCGGCGCTGGTACCCCGCCATCTGACCGTGGCCCTTCCAGGACTTTGCCGGTGATGGGGTTGGCGAACGCGCTGTAGGTGCCCTCGGTGGCGACGGTGACGTCCCAGGTGTTGTTCCCGGCCTTGTCCGGGACCGCGGTGACGACACGCTTCACGTTGTCGTAGGCCCAGATAGGGCCGTTGCCGGTCGGGTCAGTCTTGCCCGTGGGCACGCCGGTGGTGTCGTCCACCGGTGCTCGTAGGTGACCATAGGTGACGGCGTGGACCGGGCCGGATGACGAGGTGACGGCAGCAGTGGTGACCGCGGGGGTGACCGTGGCCGCGCTGGCACCCGTGGCGGCGAGCAGCAGGCCGGCGCTGACGGCGGGCACTGCCGCTGCGGTGATGATTGTCCGGAATCGCAGCACCGGCGGATTGCGGATTATGGCGTCCGGGGGAGGGGGACGAGGGGAGCCGGCGCTGGCGTCCAGGCTCGCGGCGGCCGCTCGGATCTGGCGTTCGGCTGGCCGCCGCGGGCCGGCTCGTCACCGGATAGCGTGGCGCGGGCGAGCGCCTGAACGAACCTGGGCGCGGACCCGGCGCTGGCGAACAGGGCCCGCTGGCGGTCGGCCCCGGTCCCCCGGTCGTCGAGCCGGCGCAGCAGCCCGGTGATGATCTGGGCGTCGCCGCGGTCGCTGAGCGCGGGGTAGACATGATCCAGCAAGCGGGACCGCAGGCTGCGCGCGTCGGCTGGCTGGCCGGTGAACGGGTCGACTCCTGTCCCGGCCAGCCCCCGCCGGGCCGCGGCGGCCAGGGCCGCGTTGACCCAGCGGGCCGGCGCCGCTGGCACCGGCGTACCCTGGCGGGCCTCGGCCAGGGCGGTCGCGACCAGGGCGCGGGTCAGCCCGGCCAGCAGCACCGCGGTGCCGGCGTCCAGGCAGGCGTCGGCGACCCGGACCTCCACCGCGGGGTAGCGCGGGGACAGCCGCGCCAGGAGGTAGCTGCGCTGCTCATCGGCCGCCGCGCCCCGCCCGATGAGGCGGCGGACCGCCGCATCGTAGGCGGCGGCGTCCGGCCACACCCCGGGCGGCGCCGCGCCCGGCCAGCGGGACCAGGCCAGGTACCGCGAGCTCGCCCAGGCCGTGTCGCGGCCGCCGGCGATCGGTGAGTTGACGGTGATGGCGAGCAGCGGGGCAAGCCAGGGCCGCAGCCGGGCCAGCACCTGGACGCCGAGGTCACGGGAGGGGACCCCGACGTGCACGTGGCAGCCGCAGGTGCCGCCGGCCTGGGCCGCCAGCGGGCCGTAGCGCCGTGCCAGCTTCCGGTACCGGGGCTGGCCTGTCATGGCGGCCAGCCCGGGCGCGCCGTACGGCGCGATCCCCGACGCCACCAGGCGGCAGCCCGCAGATGCCGCGGCGTCCGCGGTCAGCCGGCGGAGCCGGGCCAGCTCGCGGCCGAGGTCGTCCAGGCTGGTGCACGCCCTGGTCGCGGTCTCCACCTGGAACCGCATCAGCTCCTGCTGCACCCCCGGCTCCCCGCCGAGCATCCGCGCCAGATCCGGGCCGGCCGGCACAGCGGTGCCGGCGGACGGGTCCAGGAGCAGGAACTCCTCCTCCACGCCCAGCGTGATCCCGGCCGCCGCGCGCGTCGTCCCCGATGGCTCGCCGCCCGCCGTGACGCCTGGTCCCGTCCTGTCCGGCCCGGGCATCGCCGGCCATCCCGCCGGGTTGATTGCTGCCGACCTCATCGTGGCCTCCTGTGCCGGGTTCGCCGGAGCCTCGCGCCGGGGTCCCTCCGAGCCGTCCTTGCCTGCCTTCCGGCAGCGGCCCGCCCGGGACCGCCATGCGCGAAATATAGTTTGCAACCCGCTTGATTTAACAATCATCAGGCGGGACGCCCCGGGTCAGGGCCAGATGTCCCGACGCCCGGGGACGATCGGCCATCACGTGCCGGCGCCCGGCCCGTACCCTGTCACCGGGCCTCCGGCGGCGGCCTGGGGCGAAGGGCAGCAGCTGGCCGTGCCCTTCCCGATCACCCCGCAGCTTGCCTCAGGCACCTCGTTCCAGGCAGCGGACAGGTCACCGGCCGGCTCGCAGGCCACCAGCCGGGCATCACCGGAACCCGCCGCAGGATCTGCCGCCCGGATACATCTGCCGGGCAGGCGGACGTCGCGGGTGAAGGGCAGCGACCGCGCCCTCGCCGGAATAGCAGAACGCGCACAGCCGCTCGCCCTCGCTGGCCGCGGGCGTGCCCTGGAACGGGTCCTTGACCCCTCGCGCTCGCCCGCATGCCCCGGCCAACCCCGTCGCGCGCGACACGCGACAGCTCAGGCGCGATCTAGTCAGCGGCGGCCGGGCCCGTGCCCAGCACAGCGGGCACCTCCCCCGGCGGCGACGTCCGGACCGGTCATGCCGTACCGACCCGACTCGGCCGGCAACAAGTCACATCGACAGATGGCATCACGCTAAGTGTCCAAGAAGGCTGCAGAGAACGCACGCAGTCCCGCCGTTATGGTCGGCGATCCACGGTTAGGATGACCGCCTCGACTGCCGCCAGAACTGGTGATATG
>Ga0335069_10001237_pt1 | contig 41224 bp, 38 predicted proteins | sample Lox_Sample_11_FD_206714 | JGI IMG/M metagenome (GOLD analysis project Ga0335069, IMG submission 206714) | Soil microbial communities from Loxahatchee National Wildlife Refuge, Florida, United States - Lox_Sample_1.1 | ecosystem: Environmental > Terrestrial > Soil > Wetlands | place: USA...
CGCCGCGTAGTGGCGCATCTGGGAAGTTCCATTCGCCCGCATTGAAGCAGTAACCCTGATCGATGAAGCTGGCGGTGAACGTTCGCTCGCCGCGGCGCTTCCAGAATGCCGCTTGGCGACCGTCTGCATTGCAGGTCCACTTGTCGAAGGCCAGTATGCCCGCAAAACTGGGCAAGTTCCGTACCCGCCCAGTCATGGTCTCCGGCAGGTAGTCATACACCTCGCCTTCCGTGGGCGGAACCACATAACGCGATCCAAAGGACGGGCCTGAGGTAGTCATCGTTTGTCTGCCGCACAGGTCAATACGCAACTCCGGCGACTGCTCAATTAACCAAGGATGTACTTCGACGACGTCGGCGACGGGTACTGGCAGACCGATCATCTCTGCGAGGCGCGTGCCCAGCCAGTCGTTGACCAATACTCGGGTGTGCTGGGGGTTGTTTCGGAACTTGACGACGTAGTAATTGCTGTCGGCGCAGCGCATGAGATGGCCCTGCGCACCGCCGCGCATTCGGCGGATGTGTTCAACGGCTTGGGTTGGCATGGAGGTGTCCCTATTAACAGTGGGGTGGGTTAACAGCTATGTTCAGGGTGTCTGAAGAGGCAGGGCTCGGACTGGGCATGATCGACCAGATCCGGATGGCGGTATCCTTTACCCGAGGTCCGCTATGAAGTTCCAGCAGTTCTCATTCGGGCAGATTCGGATCGATGGCATTGAGTATGACTATGACGTGGTGATCGCCCGAGGCAAGGTGGCGAAACGGAAGAAGAAAGCGTCCAAGAAGTTTCGCGAAGCCTTCGGACACACGCCGCTCTCTCTGGAAGAGGAGATCCCGTGGAAATGCCGTCGCTTGGTGGTCGGCACGGGCGAAGGAGCGCTGCCAGTCATGGATGAGGTCAAACGGGAGGCCAAGCGGCGCAAAGTTGAATTGCTCATCCTCCCAACGGAAGAAGCCATGGAACTCTTGAATAAGGGCGCCGAGAAGACCAACGCCATTCTCCATGTGACCTGCTGAGCGTCGGAATCCTCCAGACCGCTGCTGACGTGCGGCGACACGTCGCAGGCCTAATCCCAGGAACCCGCGCCAGCGAGCAACGCCAGCGGCCGTTCGTCGTCAGACGCGAGGCTGGGCAACATAAAACAGCACGGCGAAGTAGTGACAGGTGCTTCCCGCCAGCACAAAGAGATGCCAGAACGCATGGAAGTACGAAAGGCGGTCGAGGGCATAGAAGAAAATGCCCGCCGTGTAAAAGCCCGCCCAGCCCAATCCAGAATAGGCCGTGCCAGGTGAGGGCGTGTGTGTGGCGATAGTTCGCATCCCACCCACTCCCCGATAGTGAACCTCTCCAGTATCTTTGAATTTGCCGTCGGGCAGATGGAACCCTTGCGCCCAGGGGGCCACGATCCCCGCCGCCAGCCACTCCTCGACCAAGTTGCGAAACGCGGGATTGCGAACCGTGAAGAATTGAGCACCATAGTCGAATCGGCCTCCCTCAAAGCTTCGAGTCGCCAACCGCCCTCCCACACCTCGTCCTTTGTCGAGGATGAGAACGCTGAAACCCCGGCTCTGCAAGCTACGAGCGGCCACGAGTCCTGCAATTCCGGCACCCACGATTAGACAATCGGCATGGCGGGAAATTGTCATATCTTTAGGATCGCGAACGAATTCGGGACAGCCCGCCGTCAACACCTATCACCTGGCCAGTCACCCAACGTTGTTCGGGATCGAGTAACCACTCAATCGCTGAAGCGATATCGTTTGGTTCTCCGATCCGGCCCAGCGCGTGCATGCCAGCGGAAGCCTTGGCCATCATTTCGTTCTGCAGCAGCTTGGCCGTTAGAGGGGTGCGTGTCATCCCTGGGGCCACACAGTTGACCCGGAGTCCCTTTGAGGCATAAGTTGCGGCGGCAGCCAGCGCCAGCCCCTCGATGCCAGCCTTAGCCGCCGAGATGGCTTCATGGTTCGGTAATCCGATGCGGGCCGCGGCCGTTGAGAGCAGCACAATGGAACCACCTTGCTGTGCCATTGAAATCGTCGCAGCTCGAACCACCGCGAAGGCCGATTTCAGGTTCGTCGTGATCGTGGCATCCCATTCCTCTTCGGAGAGCAAGTGCGCAGGCTTCAGGAGAAGGGAGCCAACACAATTCGCTACGCCACTCACCTGCCCGTACAACTCGGCCGCCTGCTTCATGCAAGACTCAACCTGCCGCAGATTGGTGGCGTCTACGGGAAACGTCTGGGCGCCCAGCTCCGACGCCAAACTAGCCAGACGTGCTTCGTCTCGGCCTGCCAACAAAAGCTTGGCGCCTTTTTTGGTGAGGCGGCGACAAAGCGCAGAACCCACTCCTCCATACGCTCCGAACACTACATAAGAATCGGCCATGTCAGCATGCCCCTCAAACCGTCACAATATGAACACGAAGCAAGATTATTGGTCTGCACTACGCGTGTTATGTGGAAGAGGCAGAGCGAGCATTTGCCTGCCTTCTATCGGTGGCTTCTTTGTCCAGCCTCCGGAATTCCAGGACGGTGAATCTCAGGCCACCGGCAAGCAACACCGATACGACCAGACCAATGATGAAGATCGCCGTGTCAGACATTGCGGCTCGCTCGCGCTGCCTGACGGAAGTAGTTTCCGGCCGAGAGAATGGACGGGACCCAAAGGCCCACAAACACTCCTGCTTCCTTGCTGGCGGTCATGCCAAAGCCAAACCAAAGAGACACCGAGAAGAGGAAAGACAAAAAAGCGGCTGCGAGAATCAGCCAATCAGCTTTGGTGAACATTCATTTGCCTCCGACCTTGCTGGATTTGTGATGTTGTTCTGCACTGCACTACATGGATGAAGATTTCGGTTGGCCTGATTCATTCCAATCAAAGATATTTGAATATAGAGATAAGGGGCCGACACGTGCAAGCTGAGGGCAGAAGGGCTCGTTTTTACTTTCAAGAATAATTTTGGCGAGCGGTTTGACCTCCGCGACCGCGGCGCGCCACGGGATGGAAGTTTTCTCAGTCGGAAAATACGTTTTACTAATCTGACACGTATGCGGCTAGTAGAGCTGACATCCGAAGAGAAGTTCAAGGAGAATCCCGTGAAACGAATTTACGTTATGACCTGCCTGGCCCTACTGCTCACCTTCTGCAGCAGCGCCTACGCAGCCCCGAAAAAGAATATTGTCGAGACCGCCGTAGCAGCCGGCGACTTCAAGACCCTGGTTACTGCCCTGAAGGCTGCGGGCTTGGTAGACACCCTCAGCGGGCCCGGTCCCTTCACCGTCTTTGCCCCAACGGATGCGGCGTTTGCCAAGCTGCCCGCGGGAACGGTTCAGGACCTGCTTAAGCCTGAGAACAAAGAAAAGCTGGTGGCAATCCTTACCTATCACGTTGTCTCAGGCGACGTGATGGCGAAAGATGTGGTCAAGATGAGTGAGGCCAAGACCTTGAACGGCAAGGACGTCAAGATCATGGTCCACGGCGGCACGGTAATGATCAACGATGCCACCGTGGTTAAGGCCGACATTGCGTGCAGCAACGGCGTCATTCACGTGATCGACTCTGTACTGATACCCCAGTAGTCAAAGGCGCATCCTTTCTTTTATTGAACAGGCTACGGCTGGGTGCAGTTCTACCCAGCCGTATTTTTGCTCGTGGGGAGACAAGAATCACAAGCGGACCACCGAGCAGCCTCTTCCGCGGCTCCGCACAGCCATATTAAGGATGTTCGATGAATCAGGAATCTGTTTGGAAATACCCGCGCCCGCCGAAGGTTGAGCCAACGACAAAGCGCGTCCGGGTCGAGTTTGCCGGAGAGTTGGTTGCCGATACCCTTCATGCCGTTCGTGTACTCGAAACCAGCCATCCGCCCGTCTACTACATCCCACGGGCAGACGTGCGGGAGGACTTGCTCATACCTAGCGCCCGTCGCAGCTTCTGTGAGTTCAAGGGCCTGGCTTCCTACTGGTCGTTGCGTCTGGGCGACAAGCTCGCAACGGAGGCCGCTTGGAGCTACGAGTCCGCTTCGCCCGATTACGACGCTATCCGAGGTCATCTTGCCTTCTATGCGGGCAGGGTCGACGCCTGTTACGTCGATGAAGAACGCGTGCAAGCTCAGCCGGGTGAATTCTATGGCGGCTGGGTCACCTCCGATATTATCGGGCCGTTTAAGGGCAGACCGGGATCGGAAACATGGTGACGAGTACTCGTCCCAAGGGAGGTCGGGTAGACGGTTGTTACGCATGGCCCGATCTGGCGCGATCCATCGTTGGTGGTCCTTTATCGACTAACCAGAAGATCGGTTTGCATTCCCATTGAATCTCACAAGTCCCAATTCGCCAGAAGTGACACGAATTATCGTGCTGATTCAGTTCGCTGCTACATGGGCGATGGTTGGTCTGATCTGGTTGGTGCAGGTTGTCCACTATCCTCTGTTCCGGTTTGTGGGCTCTAGCGATTTCAAAGGGTTCCACCGTAACCACACACGCCTGATCTCGTGGGTTGTTGGTCCGCCGATGCTGGCGGAAGGCTTAAGTGCCGCTTTCCTGGTGTGGAATCTTCCGCCTCGGGTGCCTTCGTCGGCCGCGCTGGCTGGTTTCTTGTTGCTCTTGGTGATTTGGGCATCGACAGCATTTCTGCAGGTTCCACAGCATAATCGCCTCGCGCTTGGCTTTGACACGGCTGCTTATCGAAAACTTGTGGCCACAAACTGGGTACGCACTACGGCTTGGAGTCTCCGGGGCTTACTGACGGCGTGGCTTGTGTGGAAAGTAGCTCGATAGTGTTTGTCGATCTCAGTTCCCAGTTACTGTCGAAGCAGCAGTTCATGGTCCGTCCGGAAATGGCCTTCACCGAGTGTGAAGTGGCCTCTCGACTCAGTCACAGCGCTCGATTGCGAGCATGGAAGCATCATCCGCAGGTCCCAACGGCGCAGACCACGCTTCCACGCGTTCCATCACCGCGGACAGACTCTCGCCAAGAGTCGAATCCAGGCTCCCCTCGAGTGTCTCTAGCAGCCGTTCGACTCCGAACTCCTCTTCTGCCCCGTTCGCAGCCTCCATGATGCCGTCCGTACAAAGATAAATCCGATCTCCCCTGGAAAGCTTCACGGTGTGCTCTTCGTAGGTGGTGTTTTCCAGGAGTCCGAAGGGAATGCCTCCTGTTTCTCCAATGCTGGGAGCTGCGTTGCGAGAGAGGTGAATCGGACCGAGGTGCCCGGCGGCTGTGTAGCAAAATTCTCCCGTTTCTGTATTCAGGATCCCGTAGATCATCGTAAAAAACTGCGACACGCCGGGATTGGGTAGAAAGTGCCTGTTCAGCCTGGAAACCACCTCCGCGGGCGATGTAATGCAGTACTCGCCCGTCTTCTCAGAAGCAGCCTGGTAGAGAAAGGAGCGATCCGGCAAAGCCGACATCATGTGCGTGAGTGTGACGGAGAGCAGAGCCGATGCCACACCGTGGCCGGAGACGTCGAGTATGTAAAGGGCGACGTGATGATCATCGAGCGAGAACACGTTGATCGAGTCGCCGCCCACATCGCTGCAGGGACGGAACCGGAAGGCGAAATTCATGCTCCGAATTTTGGGTAATTCGACTGGCAGAAGAGAGTGCTGCAACTCTGCAGCCGCCTGTAGGTCCTTCTGCATCGCTCGATTAGCGGCTTCCAGCCGTTCATTCGCGTTCTGGAGGGCATCTTTCGCCTGTTTCTCTTCAGTCACATCCGACTGAACGCCGATGAAATGCGTGACAACGCCAGAGTGGTCCTGGACCGGAGTAATTGAGAGACGGTTCCAAAAGGGGGTACCGTCCTTCCTGTAGTTGAGCAGTTGGACCGTAATCGGCCGCTTTTCACGAATCGCGGTTCGCAAGGCGTCCACGGTCTCGGGATCGGTGCCGGCGCCCTGGAGAAAGCGGCAATTGCGCCCGAGCACATCGGCGACGGAATATCCGGTAAGTCGCTCGAAGCCCGCGTTGGCATAAATCAGAGGGTTGTCGGGCAGGCGAGCATCGGCGATCGTTATGCCCTCGGCGCTCGCCGCCAGCGCCCGGTCTTTGAGCTCAAGCTGGGCTTGAACCCGTTGGCTATCCAATCGCTTGGCTGGAGCAGCCTTGGTCGTTGTCAGAGTCATGACCGCCTGGTCGCGTTCTTCCGGAGGTTTGCGGGCCAATGGGCTCGAAGCTGCTTGGGCCGGTGCCCCTCTGTGCTTACCCCCGATTAGGGTCCAGCACCTGCACAGTGTCCCATTCCCCCTCCAATGGTGCAAGTTCACGACCTGGCAGCGTCACTGCCGCACTATCTTTGCCAATCTAGGCTGAAAATACGCTTTATTGGGGAAACAGCAACATCCACATAGGAGTGGACGCCGCAAAGAGTATGGTTCCGCATCCACACGTCGGATGGATAGCCGTTGCGCGACCAAGTTCGGTGAACCGGATGGGGCGGCGGTTTTCTCTATACTCAAACTCAGAAAGAGACCTCGGGAGGCCAGCGAATGGCTACGCCGCGCTCTTAAGGCAATTTGCCGCTTACTGGGATGTCGCGCCGCTTAGCTTTCACCCGCGAGTGCGGTTCTACGTCGTTTGGAAGTGCCCGACGTATCCAACTGAGCATAGCGTCCGCCACGCCTTCCCAGTTGCACTCGACGGTGGGCGTGTGGCTGAAGCCTTGGTGAATCTGCAGATCAGCGCCGAGCTGCACCGCCGTTCGCCGCACCTGTTCAGCGGTGACGATCCCGTCCCCTGTGAAGCCGATGACCAGGGTCGGCACTGATGGCCGAGGCGGAGCGAAGGACCACGGAACACAGGCCTCCGCTAACGCTCGCCAGGACTCCGCCTGCAGCCGTCGCGTACACGTAGCGGCGCGAGTGCGATCGGCGCTGGCTGAGTAAATGCCCACCGGAGGCTCGCCGAGCCAGCGCACGGGCGGGTAGAGGACCATTCCCGCAAGCTTCAGTGCGCTAAGCGGATCACGCGCAACCAGGGAAAGGAACAGGGAGAGAACTCCATCCACGGGTACAGGCGACATCAGGATAAGCGCCTTGGGGGCGCGCTGGCGGGCGAAATGATAGGCAACCCACGCCCCTAGAGAATGGGCAATCAGTACTGGCGCAGCCGGTAAGCGATCGACGGCAGTCCCAAGGTCCTCAACGTATTCCCGCAGACCGCGGCTATGCAGCGGCCATCCGCCTCGTCCGTGCCCGCTGAAAGTCAAAGCGTAGGCGTCGAAGCCGCGCACCGCAAAGTACGGCATAAACGAGTCCTGCCACAGCCAGGCGCCCGTGAACGCTCCCGGAACAAACAGAACCGGGGGCCCCTGCCGGGGTCGCCTCGCGGGAACATGCACGAGGCCGGACGGTCGAATTGCCATAGTCTTAGTAAATCCAACAGAATTGTATTCCAACCATCTTTGTAGTCGCGGCAAGCCAATGCTCAATGAGAGTCAGGCCAAAGCGGTCGCGTGGTTCGAGACCCTAGCATCGTTTTCTTGGGGATGTTAGATCACAGCCGCGACCCGATGCGCTTCGCGCAAGTTCGGAAAGGGGGTATGAGACAGATCCGTGAAAACCAAAATCCACTCGGCCAAGCGAGAACACCGCTTCAGGAGTGCGGATCTCCCCTGAAAGACTGGCGATTCTGCATAACAGCAACAAAAGGGCCGCCCCTCCCCCAGAAGCGGCCCACACCCGAGATCACACTCCACAAAATGGCGCATGTGAGACAGGCGTACTAAGTATCTCTCAGGCTAACGCAAAAGCAAATCGATTCAAGCGGGACAGATCCACCCATTCAAGACTTCAACGTACCGTCTTCTCTTTGTGGACTTTAGCAAGGTGGCGTAAGACCTCGTCGGTCAGAATTGTTGCTTTTTCTTCTGGCGTGGTTCCCAATGTTGGTTCCAGAAATATCTCGCCGCACCCTGAGCACTTCCACGCCACGACGATGCCTCCGAGTTGGCTTAACGCAACGAGATGCTCCACGCCGACAGTCTACGCTGTCGGCCTTTGTCTCAAGTCAGTCGAAATTGAAACGAACCGATCGACGTGTGGCTATGCGTCACACGTGTAGAGCAGCGTCCGGCCGGCTTTGCGTTCGAGACGAAACATCCGATGCTCGAACCGTGCCATGGTCCGGCGATATTCGGTCGCCGCGATTCGTCCCTGCCTGGTTCGCACGACGGAGATGGGCAAGCGCCTCGCGGGCGAGCGCCAGGCAGCTCCCCACGTCCTGCCGCAACACACGCATCCAAGTGCGCAACAGACACGCTGACGCTTTAGGTTGGATTTCTCACTCCCCCTCACACTTGCTCTGGAGTAAGGATGTGTGAACGTGGGGTTTCTGGATGTCGTGTGCATTTCGGTCAACCAGTTCTGTGAAAACGGTGTGAAAAACCTAGGCGATTCCTAAATCGAGAATTGCAAGTATCTTGATTTCAGCAGCTTGCGCGCAAAACTTAACGCTCTGAAATATCTGTAGAATGCACCAAGCCCGGGCATCTATAACGCGCTTTCTGGAGTAGGATTGGATTCGTCGACGGCAGAAAAGGGCTGACATCTTAAACGTAGTTAGCCTGAAGTAAGCTGAGTGGTCAGTTAGGCGGGGCGACTCGCCGATACTGCCGGACCCGAAAAAACCAACTGCGCTGCGAGGTGTCAGCTGGGGTTTGGAACTGCGAAAGCGGTGACCGCATCAAAGGCTGTGACGGTACATGCGTCCGCGCCGGGGACTCCCTCGCAGGAGTTGTCGGCTAGAGCATAACCAAAGTCACAGCCTTTTTATTTTGCTCATCACATCGATCTTCCGCAGGAATCTCGATTCATTTCAATCAGATGCAGGAATCCAATTGGGCATCCCTGGCGACCGGCTAATTTGCTTGTCGGGAGCTACACTGGGATGTGAAAAAACTCATTCTTGTCGTCATTGCGCTTGTTGTGTTGCTGCTTGTGTTCTTACTGGCAAGATCAGCCACACCCGTTGTCGAACTCCCGTCCGCAGTCGTTTCCCTGGGTCAAGCCACTCCCATCACTGTTCACGTACGCGATCCGCGCGGCATTCGCAGGCTGCAAGCGTTCGTCGAGCAGAATGGCGCTCGCTACCAAGTCTCTGCGATGGAGCAGCCGTCGAAGTCGCCCGATAGTACCTGGGAGTTCACAGCTGGCGTCAAGACCACTCCACAGTTGCAGGCGGGCAATGCGAAGTTGATCGTCGAAGCGACTTCGAACGACCTGCTTCGAAAGACAGGCCGCGCCGAACGCGACCTGACCGTCGTTACGCAACCGCCGATTGTCAGCGTCGATTCAGAGCAGCACTACCTTTATCTGGGGATGGCAGACCTCGCCACGTTCAATGTCTCGGGAAGCTGGACAGAAGCGGGAGTGCGCGTCGGCGATCAGAAGTTTCGCGCCTGGCCCATGCCCGGCGGCAAGCCGGGCCTGTTTTCCATATTTGCGTTCGCCTGGAACATGCCAACCGATACGGTGCCGCTGGTCTATGCCGCGAACGGTGCAGGAAACGACGTGACCAGCCCCCTCGTGGTCGTGTTTCCGAAGAAGGAGCAGCCGAAATACACGGTACACGATCTACAGGTGAGTGATGCCTTCATGCAGAAGGTGATTAGCGAACTTGATCCGAACGGAACGGGTGATCCGGCGACGCGCTTCGTGAGGATCAACAGCGAGATGCGCCGCGCCAACAACAAGACGCTTTCCGATCTGCAGTTCAAGACCGCCGACAGGTTTCTGTGGTTCCGGCCCTTCATCCGGCAGCCTCACTCCCAGGCTGAGGCTAACTTTGCCGACGTGCGGAATTACATCTATCACGGCCAGAAGATCGATCAGCAGGTTCACCTGGGATACGACCTGGCGGTCACGCAGCACGTCGGTGTGGAAGCCTCGAATGACGGCACGGTCGTTTATGCGGCTCCTCTGGGAATTTACGGCAACTGCATCGTGCTCGACCACGGCTATGGACTGCAGACGATCTATGGCCACCTCAGTAGGATTGATGTCCATGAAGGCGACACGGTGCAGCAAGGCCAAGTGATGGGTGTCAGCGGCCAGACCGGCATGGCGGGAGGCGACCACATCCATTTCGCGATGCAGCTCGACGGCGTTCAGATCGATCCGAAGGAATGGTGGGACGCACACTGGATTAAGGATCACATCGCGAGGCGGGTGGACCTTCCTGGGTTCAAGCCGTAATGCAAGCCATCACCTGAGACCAGTTGCGAAAGGGGTTTCGCGACGAGTTCTTAAACCAGAGAATAAGGTCGCGTAGCCGTGAACGGCGTTCCAGTAATAAGGTCAGTAACCGTTCGAGCTCGTCTACGGCAGAGTCGTACCGGGCGGAATCTGATCGACGAGCGGCCTGAGCGATCTGTCAGGAAAGTTCTCGATACGGCTCAGCCAAGGCTCGAAGCTCTCCCATCCGGTAATGAGGTGAAACAATGAATTGGATGGCTCTGGGATTGATCGTAGCGTACTTAAGCACGTCAGCCGCCACACCTGTCACCGAAATAGCTGTTGGGGACCAGCTACCGCCGCTTCGGGGCGAATTCCTGACGGGGCGAACTGCTGTCCTTCCCCAGACCGCCTCCGGCCGCGTGGCGTTGCTGATGCTGGGCTTCACCTATGACTCCCGGTTCTCGGTAGAAGCTTGGGCCAACAGGTTTCGTCAGCACTTCGGAGCCGAACCGAGGGTGACGTTTTTCGAAATCCCCATGATCGGAGGACTCGCCACACTGGGAAAATGGTTCATCGACGGCGGTATGCGCCGGGGCACCCCCAAGTCGGATCAGGAAAATGTGATCACCGTCTATGGCGGCACAGATCCCTGGAAGCAGCGTGTGGGGTTCCAGGATCCTAGGGCCGCCTATCTGATATTGATTGACCAGAACGGTAAAGTTGTTTGGCGCTATGCGGGAAGTCTGGACGAGAAGCCGTATCACACACTCTCATCCCAGGTGTTGAGACTTCTCGCCGGGAAATGAACATCAAACCGCGGAAGTTTCCCAAGCACACGCTGGCCGTAGATCGCAAGACTGACTTTTACATATCTGGGCGAGTCCACTGCGAACCTCAGCCGGCTCAAACTTGACGCGCCTGCTTTACCATCTCGACAAACACTTCTCTTGTCTGCTTCGGATTCGTAACTTCTCGCAGGAAAGCGACGCGCGCTCCATGCACTCGATCCTGGGTTTTCAGACGGACGTTAAAGCCGAGGCGATCGACCGAGGTCATCTCTGCTTCCTGTGCCTCAATGCCCGCAAACCGCTTGGCCAGCAGGATGAGCGCATCCTTATGGTCGGCATTCATGTGCTGAATGATGTCGCTCTTGTGCTCAGCCAGCGGATCGGATTGCGCTTGGCAGTATTCCGAGGCAGCCACCCATCCCATCACTCCGAAGCCGCCCACGTAATAAACGTCCAATACGTCCATTCGGTAAAAGGAGAAATCTTCAAAATCGACCCAGTACTTGCTATCTGGGTAGCGCGTCAGATAGACCGTACGCGCGGCTGGTAGCTCTGGCTCCGGTATTCTGCTGACACTCCCTATCAACGTCACTCTGGATGAACCGAGCGGGTCACCGCTGGCCCCGGGCTCTGACACAAACAGGCTGGCGCGTGGGTCCGCCTGCAGATTCTGGGTATGCATGGCCATTGTGCTGATAAGGAAAACTGGACGCCCCTGGCCGTCCAGCGCATAAGGCATCAATGATCCGAAGGGAAAACCGGGTCGTTTCCGTGACAGGGTCGAGAGACTGCCGATGCGGCCCAAGTGCATCAACGTGCGTGCTCTCTCGGCGAACGAAGGCTCGGGAACTGCAGATTGACCACTTGTCGCGCCGCTCGCGTGTTTTCCGAAGGACGAGGAGGACATGGGAGATCACCCCGCGGCTATTCAACCGGTTATGTGATGATATCTCCCAGCACTAGGCATCCGGGTCTCGAACGGTTCAGCTTCCAATTGGTCACGTGACAAGAGGAGATAGCGATGGATGAAACGGATCTCGCGAAGGCCGGCGCGAATGCGCTGATGAAGCCAATCACCGATCTCATCGATAAGATCGCAGGGCCGGGAGCTGAGGAAATCGGGCTGACGATCCGGGATCAAATTCGCGTCTATCGCGCGAAGCGCCAAATTGACCTCCTCCGGAAGATGCAAAACATGATTGACGATTCCGGTTTCCAGCCGCAGAGGATCCCGATCAAAGTTCTGCTCCCCTCGATGGAGTATGCTGCTGTCGAAGACAACGAATCTCTGCACACGGCTTGGGCGGCGCTTCTCTCGAACGCCGCAAATCCGGACGATTCGTTCTCTCTATTACCGGCGTTTCCCGAGATACTACGACAGATCTCCGCTTATGATGCAGCGTTTCTCGACCACCTCTTTAGAAATGTTCTCCGCCGAAACACGGAAACGCCAGTAGCCCGATCGGCGCAATCGGAACACGCCAGGGATCTCGGCACGATGCGAGATCTCTATGCTGAATTTCGAGTGTCCCTAACGGACCCGAGCGCGATCGAAGACAGTCAGATTTTCTTCGAAGTCTGCATGAACAACGTGCAACGACTTGGCATAATCCGCTCCTCTCGTGACATTCAGCAGTTGCCAGAACGTTTCCGCTCGCGGTTCGGCGCTACGCCCGAAGTCGAACACTTTTACTTCACTGCCTTGGGAATCGAGTTCTTGAGGGTATGCCAACCGCCATCGGACGCGCCGAATAAGTAAGTGAATTTCGCCGGGTTTCGCTCAAAGCGGCTTCGCTTTTTCTTCTCCCATCGGCTACAATAGCTGGTTCCCGCAGGATGGATAAGCGCCATGGAACTTATCGTATGGTCCTTAGGGGGCTGTGATGGGTTGATGAGCCAATTTGTTGGCGAGCGTGACTAGATATGGACAAACACGGTGAACACTTCGTCGAGATATTCGCAAAAGAGCTGGAAGAAGAGAATGTAGCTATTTTTGCCGGTGCAGGACTGTCTGTGGGGGCGGGCTACGTCGATTGGAAGAAGCTACTGCAACCCATCGCCCAGGATCTAGAACTGGATATCGACAAGGAACAGGACCTCATCTCGATTGCGCAATATCACCTGAATGAAAAACAGAACCGGAGCGGGCTGAACCGCGCCCTGATCGAGCAGTTGTCGCCCGGCCACTCGCCAACTGAGAACCACCTCATCCTCGCCCGACTCCCGATTAAGACGTACTGGACCACGAACTACGACCAGCTGCTTGAGGATTCGCTTAAGGCTGCGGGCAAAGTTCCAGATGTCAAATTCACTCTAGACCATCTGAAACTTACCCGGCCAAAACGGGATGCTGTCGTCTACAAGATGCACGGAGATATCGACCATCCCGACGACGCTGTCCTCACCAAGGATGACTACGAGCGCTACCAATCCACGCGCGGCCAGTATGTAACCGCTTTGAGCGGTGATTTAGTGGCGAAAATGTTTCTGTTTTTGGGTTTCAGTTTCACTGATCCCAATCTGGATTACATTCTGAGCCGTGTCCGAATCAGTCTGCACGGCAAACCGCGCGATCACTACTGCATTTTCAGAAAATGCAATCGAGCCAGTTTCACTACCGAGGACGAATTCAAATATGCGGAGATAAAACAACGCCTTGCGATAAACGACCTGAAACGCTTTGGCATACAAACCCTGCTCGTCGATGAATACAGCGCCATCACGGCTCTTCTGAGGCAGATCGAGAATAGATATCAACGCAAGACGGTCCTTATTTCAGGCAGCGCACATGAATATGGAACCTGGGGAGAGGCAGCCGCCGAGAGCTTCATCCGCAATCTGAGCCAGGCGCTCATCAGAAACGACAATCGGATCGTTTCAGGATTTGGTCTGGGAGTGGGCAGCCAGGTGATTACGGGCGTTTTGGAAGAGCTTTACCAGCATCAGGGCAAACGGCTCCACGACCAGCTCATCCTGAGACCATTCCCTCAAGGCGCGGATGCCCAGAAGCAGTGGGAATTTTACCGGCACGAGATGATCGCCCGCGCGGGCACCGCCGTGTTCGTCTTCGGCAACAAGCTAGAGGCAGGCAATGTCGTTACAGCAAACGGCGTGCGTCGCGAGTTCGAGATTGGAAAGGAAAGGGGTCTGCTGCTGATTCCTATTGGTGCCACCGGCTTTGTGGCGAGAGAATTGTGGCAGGAGATCACCAGCAATTTCGCAGCGTACTATCCCGCACATGCCGACCTGAAACCACTCTTCGACATGCTGGGCGATGCCTCAGACAGCAACCGCCTGATTGACGTAGTCATTGAGATCATTAACAAGGCGAAGGGGAGGTGAGCATGGCGAGAAGGGTGTTTTACAGTTTTCACTACAAGCCGGACTGCACCCGCGCTGCAAGAGTAAGGAATATGGGCGTCGTCGAGGGAAACAAGCCTGCAAGCGACAACGATTGGGAAGAGATCACAAGCGGAGGCGACAGGGCCATCAAGAAGTGGATTGATGACCAACTTGACGGCAAATCATGCAATGTCGTTCTCATTGGCGAGAACACGGCGGGCCGCAAGTGGATCAAGTACGAAATCGAAACGGCGTGGAATACCAAAAAAGGACTTGTCGGCGTGTATATCCACAAGCTCAAAGACCTCGATGGCAATCAGTCGTCCAAGGGCTCCAACCCGTTTGAAGACTTCACCATCGGTGAAAAGAAGAAGCAGATGTCCTCTGTGGTCAAAGCGTACAACCCGCCATACAGCGACAGCAAGGACGTGTACAACTATATCAGCGAGAACCTCGCAGACTGGATTGAGGAAGCCATCGAGATCCGGGACAACTACAAGGGATGATATGGCGAACCGCGTCTTTTTCACCTTCCACTACCGGGATGTTATTGACTTCCGCGCAAACGTCGTAAGGAACCACTGGCTGACAAAGCCGGACCGGGAAGCCGCTGGGTTCTACGACGCTTCTATCTGGGAGACGGCCAAGAAGCAGGGAGATATTGCGCTCAAGCGGCTCATCAATGGGGGGCTGGAAAATACCAGCAATACCTGCGTGCTGATCGGCTCAGACACGTATGCACGCCCTTGGGTGAGGTACGAAATCCTCAAAAGCTTCAAGCGGGGCAATCATCTTTTCGGCGTGCATATCAATTCGATCAAGGGCAAGGACGGACTTACTAAACGGCCCGGCCCAAATCCGCTTGAATACGTGGGAGTAACCTTCTCCAACAGCGGAGAGACGGCTACGCTGTGGGAAAAGTTGGCAGACAAGTGGGTTGAGTATGACAAGATCGACGACGGCGCTTCCTATCGTTTTCAGGTGACCGAGCAATATTGTGGAAAAGGCTACAACCTAGGCAACTGGTATCCCGTTTACGACTGGAACGGCGACGGCGGATTCACGAATTTTGCGAACTGGGTGAAGTAACGTGCCAGCGCCTCGGTGTATTTATCGCGATCCAGAGAGTCTACTTCAAACGTCCGGCGAGCCACTCTTCTCGAATCCACAGTCTGGCAGACGTTCGTTCCCCAAACTCCGCCACGACCGTGTCAGCGATGCCCGGCGGATTGGCCCGGACGACTTCTATCCTTCCGGTTTCCGTATTCTGATGCGTGTAATGGTTCGTCGGAACTCCGTCGACGAACTCATTGGTGGATAATGGGCCCGCGCCGGGCCTATCCATGTGCCCCGTTGCATCCGCCATGACCATCACCTCAGCGGGTGGAATTGTACATCAATGACTTGCGGAGCCCGCGTTTGGGTTGGGATTCGCTCTCGCGTCGGAGGTTCCTTGGACGTTTTGATACTGGTGTCAACATCGCCACCCGAACCGGCAAGGGCACGACCTGTCCGGCAGTCAAGTTGCAGAACCCACCCTGATAAGACAAAGAACCACGGCGCAGCAGTTGTGTGAGCATGCCCAAGGCCTGATAGGCAAGATTCTGGTTGATGAAGGGTTCCTGCCGGGTTAAAGCCTCGGCTGCACTGCAGGAGGGCTGGGAATCCTCCTTCTCGTCTCTCTTGAGAATCTCCGGGTATAACTCGGCCACCGTGGGAAGGCGATCCTTCTTCTTCCTGTTGGCAGAGTTCTTCGGTTGTCCGAGAACGAATTGCCCGCTGGACGCGTTGTTTCCGAGATCCAACCAGTACAGTACCCGCGAGTTCAAAGCCCATTTGTCGATGGCGCGCCGCGCCTTTCGGGTGTCAACGCAGCCGATGACGAAATCAACCTCTGAGCCTTTCTTGAGCTGTTGGATCGTCGCTTGCATGCCCTGCCAGTTCAGACCCCAGAAGAGGTTGATCCGGTGTGCCAGAACGATCGCTTTTGGGAAGCCAATCTCAGTTCGGCAGAATGGCTGGCGGACACAATTCGTTTCAGTGACCGTGTCAGGGTCGATCAGGGTCACTGCCAAGCCGCCAGGATGTCCAAAGGCGAGGAGCGCTTGATGGAGGTACGGGAGTCCTGAGGCGATAGCACTGCCGTTCCCGCCACAGCCGACGACAAGTATGCGAATTGGCCGCTCCAGCAGTTGCGGATCGACAGTGTGGGTCATCGCTGTGTCGCCTCCAGTGTTCTCAGGTACTCGTTCGATGGCTCCATTTCGATAAGCTCTGATCTTGGAAACACCTTCTTACCAGCGAGGCTCTTCCAGAGAGCTGCCGTACCGCCGTTGCGCTTCGTCAGTCGTCCTGCGCCGCCAGGGTGAGTGAATTCGCTTTGAAAGAATGCCTGCTGCCAGGCTGGGATGGAATTAACCGTTAGAGACTTAGGCGCGCGCATTGTGCCGGCGCAGACCGCGCCGTTGTTGTCGATGTTCCAATAGGGTGCTGCCGCCAGTCTGGTGTCTGGATCAGGGCGGCGGTTATTGGGAAGCGCCCGAACGAACAGAACCCCATTTCGAACTACGAACAGCAGGGCCGAATGCGGAAAGAGCTTGCCTGAAATGCCGGCAAGCTCAGATCCGTCGCGGAAGAACATGGGCCGCACGGCCGCAGGCGTCCACCATGCGATCAGCTCAGGAGTCCGGGCAATAACGCTTTCGGGCAGGAATTCTGCCGGACAATTCGTTCCGAGCTGTTTCGTCAGCTCTCTTAGGAGTGCCGTACTCAGGAGTTGGCCGGATCCAAGCAGTGGAGTGCCATCGGCCTCTTTCTGGACGACGCCATGGACGGTCGCCATGAAGCGGTTTCCGTGGTCATTTCTGTAAAGCAGCACGGCTTGGTACAGCTTCAATCCGAGTTCGCTTCCGACATCAATGCTGAATCGCATAGGGATTTCTCCCGGTCCTCAATGAGGGTCTTGATACGCACCGTCAGAACCAGCACCCGCATCAGCGCCTCAATGACGGCGAATGCCTGGCGCACGCTGGCTGGATCGTTTGGACGAAGGGGGACGATGAGGTTGGGTTCCGGCGTTTCCTGGCCCCAGTATTCGCATTCGTCATCGAAACAGGCCATCACTGCGTCTCCGGGACGGAAGTACAGCAGGATGGCTGGAAGAGGAAGATCCAGAGAGTGGTAACTGCGCTGGGATTCGAGCCATTCTTCGTCAAGGGCTGGTCGATCCATCGAATGGGAGATGCGGTGAAATTCCAGGGTCGTTTCGACCAGCTCCTTCAGCGACGGTTCAGTCGGTGCCGGGAAGAAATCCAAGGATTGTGGGGACTCTGCCGGTACGCGGCCTCTGAGGCACTCCGGAAGGTCTTGCTCGAGCTTGGGAATCTCGCAGGAATCGGGGTCTTCCTCCCCTTCCGCCCATTCGGCCATCTGCTCGATCCGGTTGCGTGCGTCCCAGTCGTCATAAACCCGTATCCAGCGATAGAGGGCTTGCCGGAGAGTGTCGTACAGCGCCACTCCCATACCGGGATGACACCGTTCCAGTTCGTCAATTACCGTCCCCAGGCCCAACGGGAATGACGACTCGGTATTAAGGACCAGAAAGAGCTGGCCATTGGAATCGGCGCCAGAATCCGAATAACTGGTATCGACGATGGATTCTCCGAGCGTCAGGGACAGCTCAAAGTGCTCTGCGATGATCTCCTGGCCGTGGTCGCGGAGAAAGCGGCGAAATACAGAATCAACCAGGGCGGCAGGAGTTTTTCCTGCCGCGATCCAGTCGGATTCCGTGGCGAGACCGATTTCGACCAGGGTTTGAGCCAAAGCATTCAGATCCGAACAACCAAAGGTGATCCGGTTTCCGGCGTGAACTGCTTCCAGCCGCGGAATTGAGATCAGGCTGGCGGGATTGGCCAGATACCGGACTGGGGAAAGACGGGATCTCCGCTTCCTTGCAGGGAGAGAGCCCGAGTGAGGGCATTGCTTGCTTCTTGCGAGTCTGGGCATTCGAGGAACTCCTGCATCAGTTCGGTCAGAGGGTTGGTGCTGGCCTGCCGTCCCTCTGATTCGCGGATTTCCTGTAACAGAGATCGTTTGGTGGTTTCCCTCATCCCATCAGCCCTTCGATCCGATCGCCCGCTCGAACGTATAACGCAGGCGGTCACCAACCGTCTCGGGTCCGGTAATGGCTGCGTTGGTCAGCTCGGGAAACTGAGCGGCGTAGAACGAACGGACTTCTTCGATAGAGAACGTGGGGTTCGGGTCGGCCAGCGTGCTGCCGTGATAAATGAATTCGCGCTCGAGCAGGTTGATTTTCATGATGCTTCACCTCCCTCCTCCTCATCGACTTCTGGGGCTGTCGTTTCCGGTTGCGCCTGAGTCGAAAACAGTGAGGGTGCCTCCGGTTCGCGAGAGACGGGCGTCGCCACTGGTGTCGGCGGGGTTGTTGGACTCGTCGGGCTGGATGGCTTCGAGGTCTTCTTGCGTGCCTCTTCACGAGCAGCTTTTGCGGCCGATTCCATTTCAGCTTTGGCGGAGGCCAGGGTGGTTTGGAGTTGCAGGTGCGCCCCAGTGAATTCTACCAACTGCTGAGGAAGGTCGCGATCGAGTTCCTCGGCTGTGCCGGTAATTGCCAATGGGGTAGTGACTGCATTGTCTTCGGTGTCAGATGCCTTCTGCGGAACGACGGTCGCTCTGATCGTATCGCCCTCAACAAGGGAGATGGTCAATAGCAGCCCGCGTTTGCGCAGCAAAGGCATGAGTTCTGTGAACATTGTTTCTCCTCCTTATTACTAATGACTTAGTGACGAGCTTGCAGAGGCGATCCGGAATGGTGTGGAAGACCCTTGTGCCCTAACGGTGGTCGACTAATTGTGGTCGAGGACTCGGTTGCAACTACGCCAGAAGCCGCAATCGACCCAAGGTCACCGGTGTGGTGTAAAGTGGTGACGTTACCAAGAGGCCGCCATATGAAAGATAAACGGTCGCAGGGCAAGATCCCGAAGGCTCAGAAGAAAGCGGCAGTCCGGGCGTCGATCACCTTTCCGCCCGATCTCTACGAGCATCTCGAAGACATCGCAAAGCAAAAGAAGGTGTCGTTAGCGTGGGTCGTGCGCGACGCATCTGAGAAGTACGTCTTAGAGGGAAGCGCCGACGCGACCCGGTCAGATAAGAGGCGATAGTGGACCAAGCGACTCACAACAAACTCGTCTCCTTCATCTTTGGTATCGCCGACGATGTCCTGCGGGACCTCTTCAAGCGCGGCAAGTACCCGGATGTGATCCTTCCGATGTGCGTCATCCGGCGCATGGATGCCGTGCTGGAGCCCACCAAGCAGAAGGTTCTGGACACCAAGAAGATGCTGGACGAAGCCGGCATCACCGAACAGCGTGCCGCACTCGCCGATGCCGCTGGCCAGGCCTTCTACAACACCTCGAAGTTCACCCTGCGTGATTTGAAGTCCCGAGGTAGCCAGCAGCAGTTGCTCGCCGATTTTGAGGACTACCTCAACGGCTTTTCGCCCAACGTTCAGGACATCATCGAAAACTTCAAGTTCCGCAATCAGCTATCTACACTCTCCAAGGCCGACGCTATCGGTACGCTCATCAACAAGTTCCTCGACCCTGATATCGACCTCTCGCCGTCAGGCATCGACAACCACTCGATGGGCACGGTCTTTGAGGAACTGGTTCGCAAATTCAACGAGGAAAACAACGAAGAAGCGGGTGAACACTGGACGCCGCGCGACGCCGTTCGACTGATGGCGAACCTGGTGTTCCTGCCTATCGAGGCCGAGATCAAGTCTGGCACCTATCTGCTCTACGACTGCGCTTGTGGCACGGGCGGCATGCTCACCGTGGGGGAGGAGACAATTACTGCCATCGGTGCGAAGCGCGGGCAGCAGGTCAAGTGCCTGCTCTATGGCCAGGAGATCAACCCCGAGACCTACGCCGTCTGCAAGGCGGATATGCTGCTTAAAGGGGAGGGCGAGAGTGCCGACCACATCGTAGGCGGCGCGGAATGGTCCACGCTCTCGCATGACGCCTTCCCCGCCACGGAGTTCGACTTCATGCTCTCCAACCCGCCCTACGGAAAGAGCTGGAAGAAAGACCTCGAAGACATGAACGGTAAGGACGGGATGCGCGACCCTCGCTTCAAGGTGATGCACGAGGGCGAGGAACTCTCGCTCGTCACGCGCTCCAGCGACGGGCAGATGCTGTTCCTAGCCAACATGGTGTCGAAAATGAACGCCAAGTCGGTCCTCGGCAGTCGCATCGCCGAAGTTCACAACGGCTCGTCGCTCTTCACTGGCGACGCGGGTCAGGGCGAGAGCAACATCCGCCGTTGGATCATCGAAAACGATTGGCTCGAAGCCATCGTCGCGCTCCCGCTCAACCTTTTCTACAACACCGGCATCGCTACCTACATCTGGGTGTTATCCAACCGGAAGCCCGCGCACCGCAAGGGCCAAGTGCAGCTCATCGACGCGAGCCAGTGGTTCAAGCCGCTGCGCAAGAATCTCGGCAAGAAGAACTGTGAGCTTTCGCCTGAGGACATCGAGCGCATCAGCCGCACGTTCCTCGACTTCAAGGAGACGCCCGAGTCGAAGATATTCACGAACGCTGCCTTCGGCTACTGGAAGGTCACGGTAGAGCGTCCGCTGCGCCTGCACAGCCAGCTCACTCTCAAGGCCATCGAGACGCTGCGTTTTGCCTCGGGCGATGAAGAGCTGCGCGCGGCGCTTTACGACGAGTTCGGAGACGACCTCTTCACCGATTTCGCCAAGGTATCCGCCGCGCTGGAGAAGCGCTTGGACGATTGGGGCGGCGACGAGGAAGAGAGTGAAGGCGAAGAGGGCAACGCCACAAAAAGGGGTCTGCCTGAGAAGAAGAAAAGGAAGCTGCTCGACCCCAAGACCTGGGAACGCGACAACCGTCTCGTCGAAGTTGCTATGAAGCTGCGCGAAGCGCTGGGCGACACGCTCTATGAGGACCACAACGTCTTCCGTGACCAGGTGGACGCCGCGCTCAAGAAGGCCGACATCAAGCTCGCCGCCGCCGAACTCAAGGCGATCCTCAAGGCTGTGAGCTGGCGAGTCGAAACCGCTCCGCCCGTAATCGCCAAAGTGCACAAGCCCGGCAAAACCAAGGCCGACCCGCTGCGCGGTCTGTTCGAGGCGAAGGTTGACGGCAAGCCCGCCATCGTCGAGTACGAGCCCGACTCCGACCTGCGTGACACTGAGCAGGTGCCGCTGCTGGAGGAGGGCGGCATCGAGGCCTTCATCCGTTGCGAAGTATTGCCCTACACGCCCGACGCCTGGATCAAGCAAGACGCCACTAAGGTCGGCTACGAAGTCAGCTTCACGCGTCACTTTTACAAACCGCAGCCGCTACGAACTCTTGAAGAAATCAGCGCCGATATTCTGGCCATCGAGAAAGAGTCAGAGGGACTCTTGGATGGTCTGCTGAAGGGTACCAAGTAAGCTATGTCCACCCAACGCTACTCCGTCACTCCGCACCCTATCGAAACTCTTCTCACCTGGGTCAAGTCCGGCGAGATCGCCATCCCCGAGATTCAGCGACCCTTCGTATGGGAAGCCACCAAGGTCCGAAACCTGCTCGATTCGCTTTATCAGGGCTATCCCGTTGGCTATTTGATCGCATGGCGCAATCCGACTGTAAAACTGAAGGACGGGTCGTCGTCCGCGGGCAAGAGGATACTGATTGATGGACAGCAGCGTGTCACGGCGCTAATGGCTGCGCTACTCGGGCGTGAAGTCTTGACCAAAGATTACGAGACGTTGCGCATTCGGATTGCCTTTCACCCTCAGGAAGAGCGCTTCGAAGTATCCAATCCTGCGATTAAGAAGGATGTTGCTTGGATTGAGGATGTTGCTGACGTTTTTTCCCCCGATGCAAGCGTGACGGAGCTGACGGATACCTACTGCGAGAAGAACCCGGCATCAGACCGAAGGGTGATCTCCCGCATACTCGAGAAGCTACGCAAGATCGTCAACAACCACGTCGGGGTGATCGAACTCGCCGAGGAACTCGACATCGAAACGGTCACAGAGATCTTCATCCGCGTGAATTCGGCGGGAACAGAACTTTCACAGGCGGACTTTGCGATGTCGAAGATCTCGGTAAACGAAATCTATGGCGGCAATCTTCTCCGAAAGGCTATCGACTACTTCTGCCATCTGTCCGTCGCGCCGGAGTTTTTGACCAACATCGAGAAGAACGACAAGGCTTTTGCAGCGTCGGAGTTCCTACCAGCGATGCGATGGCTCAAGGACGCTAATGACGACATCTACGACCCGACTTACACAGACATGTTGCGAGTTGCGTTCACTTCCGAGTTCCGGCGCGGCAGGCTGCAGGACCTGGTTGCCCTCGTCTCGGGCCGTAACTTCGAGACGAAGCAATATGAAGAAGCCGTTGCCGAGGAGTCCTTCGCTCGATTGAAGAAGGGCGTACTGGCCTTCATCAATAAGACCCATTTCGACCGCATCACAATGATCCTACGGTCCGCAGGGTTCGTGACGAGCAGTCTCATCGGTGGACGAAATGCCGTGAACTTCGCGTACATCCTCTACCTCCGCGGTCGAGCCGAGAGCATGCCGCCAGCCGATCTTGAGCGTCTCGTTCGCCGTTGGTACGCGATGGCGATCCTGCGTGGACGCTACACAGGTAGTCCCGAAACTGCCTTTGACTTTGATATTCGCCAGATCGAAGCGCGCGGGCTTGCTCCCTACGTCGAGTCGGTTCTCGAAAATGAGTTGCCTGGTAGCTTCTGGACCGGCATGTTGCCCCAACTCATGGACACCTCATCCGGACAGAGTCCGTATTTTTTGGCTTATCAGGCAGCACAGGTGAAATTCGGCGACAAGGGATTTCTCTCCCGAGACATCACTGTGCATGATTTGCTAATGAACCGCTGCGATGTCCACCATGTCTTCCCGCGAAACCACCTCAAGAAGCAGGGACTCGCAAGAGGTCGCTATAACCAGATTGCGAACTTCGTGCTGGCGCAGAGCGAAATTAACATCGCCATCGGCGACCAAGCCCCGGAAAAGTACTTCGGCGACCTGGCTGAACAGTGTGCGGGGGGAAAGAAGAAGTACGGTGGCATCACGGATTTGGGCGACCTCAGGGCTAACCTGCGGATGCACTGTCTGCCAGACGTGCTGCTCAATGGCGACACTCCGGCCTATGACGAGTTTCTTGAGCAACGGCGACAACTAATGGCGCTCAAGATCGAGCAGTGGTTCGAGGTGCTGTGATGATCGCTGACCTCAAGCCGTATCCCGAATACAAGGAGTCGGGGCTGACGTGGCTAGGGCAGGTGCCAAGACATTGGGATATGCGGCCCGCATTTGGTGCTTTCGTGCCGAACCACGAGCGCAACCACGGCATGAAGGAGAAAACGGTACTTTCTCTCAGCTATGGGCGCATCGTCATCAAGCCAGTAGAGAAACTCCACGGGCTCGTTCCAGAGTCATTTGAGACATATCAAATCGTCAATCCCGGCGACATAGTTCTGCGGACCACCGACCTTCAGAATGACCACACAAGCCTGCGTGTCGGAATGGTGCGAGATCGCGGGATCATAACGTCAGCCTACCTGGCTCTACGAACTAACACGGGCGTCAGTTCCGACTTTGGTTTCCAATTCCTAAATGTCTGGGACACCAGCAAGGCCATCTATGGCTACGGCTCAGGGCTTCGCCAAAACCTCGACTTTTCCCACTTCAAGAGAATGCCGGTCGCAGTTCCCTCGCCCCCGGAACAGGCGACGATTGTTCGGTTTCTGGACTGGGCTAACGGGCGGATTGACCAGGCGATCCGGGCGAAGCGGAAGATAATTGCGTTACTCAACGAGCAGAAACAGGCCATCATCCACCGCGCCTTTACCCACGGCGTCATATCGAAGGTTAATGTCTCCGATACTGGCAATTATTGGTTTCCAAGCATTCCTGAAGGTTGGAAGGTAGTCTCGGTCAGGCGAGTTATCCTGCACGCGATTGATGGACCTCATTTTTCACCGAACTATGTCGAGACCGGCGTTCCGTTTATCTCGGCTCGCAATATCAAAGTCGACCGCTGGAGTCTGTCAGATGCGAAATTCATTACCGAAAAGGACTATCGAGAGTTCTCGAAGAGGGTCGTTCCCCAGCTGGGGGATGTCCTTTACACAAAAGGTGGCACGACCGGCGTTGCACGCGTCGTCGATCTTCAGTTTCCGTTTCAGGTTTGGGTACATGTAGCTGTTCTCAAAATTCGGAAGAACATGATTCTCCCCGAGTATCTTGCTCTAGCATTGAATTCACCCAGGTGCTACGAACAAGCCCAGTTATTTACTCGGGGTGCGACTAACCAAGACCTTGGTCTTAATCGCATGAAAAACATCACGCTGCCGCTACCTGTGAGTTTGGATGAACAGCAGGACCTAGTGAACAACGTGAATGAAGAGATTCAACCCTTTACCAAGGCAATGCGGCGAATAGAAAAAGAGATATCGCTCCTCCACGAATACCGCACGCGACTCATCGCCGATGTAGTGACCGGCAAGCTGGATGTGCGTGAGGCGGCGGCGAAGCTGTCTGGGGAAGCTCCACCCGACACCGTCGAGGATGACATCGACCTGACTATCGATCCCGAAACTGCTAACGAGGAAGCTGTCGTATGACCACTTCGTTCTTAAGTCAGGACATCTGGCCACAGCTCACCAAGTCAGTGCGTGGCTCCAGGCAGGGCTGCTCGGTTGCAGTGGCTTACTTCGGCAAGGGCGCGAGCCACCTGTTGCCCCTCGCTAAAGGCAGCCGTCTTGTGGTGGATGCCAGCGAGGGCTCTGTCGCATCGGGCCAGACCTGTCCGGCCGACCTCGTCAGGCTGGTTAATCGCGGAGTGGCCGTTTACAGCGTCCCTAATCTGCACGCCAAGGTTTTTGTACTAGGTCGCACCGCATATATCGGTTCGGTCAACGTCTCCAACCGGTCGGCGTCAACCCTCGTAGAAGCTGTTATTCGCACCACCGAGGGCAATGCCGTCCGTGCTGCCCGGGAGTTTGTCCAACGCCATTGTCTGCACCGCCTAACACCCAAGATTCTGGAGCAGTTGGCGAAATTGTACCGTCCGCCGCGCGTTCCCGGCGGCAAACGTAGCGCAAAGCGACCTTCAATGACGTCTAAACGACCAACCCTTCCACGACTCCTGCTCGCTCAACTCGACATCGTGAAATTGTCGGAGCGCGACCAGGCTATGCATGATGCAGGATTGGCGGTGGCACAGAAACGTCGGGAGCATCCGCGTAGCTTTGAACTGGACGACTTTCGATGGACGGGTAGATGCGCCTTCCAGCGCGGCGATGTGGTGATTCAAGTCACGGACGAAGGCAGCAACAAAGTCCTAGTATCGCCGCCCGGTAATGTCCGGTACGTTCGCAAGTGGCGAGACGGAAACAAGAGGAAGTCGTTTGTCTATGTGGAGCGGCCGGTACAACGGCGGCGACAGCTTAAGTCTCTGGCGCGAGCGCTTGGGTGTCCTCAAAAAAAGATGCGCAGCGATGGAGTGGTCCGGGACTTGTCGTTCGCACAGGCTCTGCTGAACACTTGGGCCGTTACCAAATGACTACCACCGACATCACCGAGAAGGGTCTCGAATCGCTTATCATGCGCCACATGACTGGCGTCGACGGTTTTGCCGTCACTCCAGGCTCAGTGGGAGAGAAGCCAGACGCCAACGGCACTGGCTACTTCGCCGGCAGCCCAAAGGACTATGATCGCGCCCACGCGCTCGATGTGCCTCAGCTCTTCGCCTTCTTGCGCGTCACTCAGCTCGAAGCATTCAAAAAGCTGGCGCTGACCGATGACCCCAAGGACATCAACCGCCTCAAGTTTCTTGCCCGCCTTTCATCCGAGATCGGCAAGCGCGGGGTCATCAACGTACTACGCAAGGGCCTTGATCACGGGCCGCTGCACTTCGATCTTTTCTACGGCACGCCGTCGCCGGGCAATGCCAAGGCCGAAGCCCTGCACTCCCAGAATCGCTTCTCAGTCACGCGCCAGCTCGCTTACAGCATGGACGAAACGCGCCGTGCGCTCGACCTGGGGCTGTTCATCAATGGCCTACCCATCGCCACCTTCGAGCTCAAGAACAGCCTGACCAAGCAGACCGTCGAGGACGCCGTCGAGCAGTACAAGCGCGACCGCGACCCGCGCGAGCGGCTGTTCGGTTTCGGCCGCTGCGTCGTCCACTTCGCAGTGGACGACAGCGAGGTGCAGATGTGCACTGAGCTCAAGGGCAAGGGCTCGTGGTTCCTCCCGTTCAACAAGGGATACAACGACGGAGCGGGCAACCCGCCCAACCCACACGGCCTCAAGACCGACTACCTCTGGAAAGAGGTACTCACCCCGGCAGGGCTGACCAACATCCTCGAAAATTACGCGCAGATTGTCGAGGAGAAAGACCCGCGCACAGGCAAGAAGAAGCGCAAGCAGGTGTGGCCCCGATACCACCAACTCGGCGTGGTGAGGCAGGCCCTGGCCGATGTACGCGCCCACGGCGCGGGCAAGCGCTACCTGGTCCAGCATTCGGCGGGGAGCGGCAAGTCGAACTCCATCGCTTGGCTCGCACACCAGCTCATCGGTTTGAAGCGCGACAATAAGGAGGTGTTCGATTCGGTCATCGTTGTCACCGACCGTCGCCTGCTCGACTTCCAGATCCAGACCACCATCAAGCAGTTCATGCAGGTGGGCGCCACCGTCGGCCATGCCGAGCACTCGGGCGACCTGCGTAAGTTCATTGAAGAAGGAAAGAAGATCATCGTCTCTACGGTGCAGAAGTTCCCCTTCATCCTTGACGAGATCGCAACCGAAGCCGGCAAGACGTTCGCCATAGTCATAGACGAGGCGCACTCCAGTCAGGGCGGCAAGACCTCTGCGGCGATGAGCCAGGCGCTTGGCTCTCCGGCAGAGGACGAAGACGCGGGGCCCGACCCCGAGGACACGGTGAACGAGGCGCTGGAAAAGCGCATGGCGGCACGCAAATTGCTGACCAACGCCAGCTACTTCGCCTTCACCGCCACGCCCAAGAACAAGACGCTGGAAATGTTCGGCGAAGCCCTGCCTCCGGATGCTGAGGGCAAGGTCAAGCACCGGTCGTTCCACAGCTACACGATGAAGCAGGCAATCGAGGAACGCTTCATCCTCGACGTGCTCAAGGCCTACACGCCAGTGGACAGCTACTACAAGCTGGTCAAGAAGATCGAGGACGACCCAGAGTTCGATACCAAGAAGGCAAAGAAGAAGCTGCGCCGGTATGTGGAGAGCCACGACCACGCGATCCGGCTCAAGTCCGAGATTATGGTGGACCATTTCCATGAGCAAGTGCTGGCGACCGGGAAGATCGGCGGACAGGCGCGCGCGATCGTGGTCACAAGCGGCATCGAGCGGGCCATACAGTACTTCCATGCCTTCAAGACTTATCTCGCCGAGCGCAAGAGCCCTTATCAGGCAATAGTTGCGTTCTCCGGAGAATACGAGTATGGCGGCGCCAAGGTAAGCGAGCCTTCACTCAACGGATTTCCGAGCGGCGACATCGCCGAGAATATCCAAAAAGACCCGTACCGGTTCCTGATTTGCGCCGAGAAGTTCCAGACTGGCTATGACGAACCGCTGCTGCACTCGATGTATGTGGACAAGCCGCTCTCGGGCATCAAGGCCGTGCAGACCTTGTCGCGCCTCAACCGGGCGCACCCACAGAAACACGACTGCTTCGTGCTCGACTTCCAAAACAACAGCGAGGCAATCACCTTCGCCTTCCAGGATTATTACCGCACCACGCTGCTCGCAGAGGAGACCGACCCCAACAAGCTGCATGACCTGAAGGCGGCACTCGATGCTGCCCAGGTGTATTCGCCGGAACAGGTACAGCAGGTGGTGGAGTTGTTCCTCGGCGGCGCGGACCGCGACAACCTCGATCCGATCCTCGACAGGTGCGTGACGGCCTACAAGGAGAGGCTCGACGAGAACGGCCAGGTGGACTTCAAGGGAAAGGCCAAGGTGTTCTGTCGCACCTACAGTTTTCTTTCGTCAGTGATCCCATACAGCAATGCTGAGTGGGAGAAACTCTCAATCCTGCTTGATTTGCTGATTCCCAAACTGCCAGCGCCAAAGGAGGAGGACCTCTCCAAAGGCATACTTGAAGCGATAGACATGGACAGCTATCGCGTCGAGAAGAAAGCTGTCATGAAGATCGCGTTGGCGGACCAGGACGCCGAGATCGAGCCGGTGCCGACGGATGTTCATGGCCACAAGCCCGAGCCGGAACTCGACAGGTTGAGCAACATCCTCAAGACATTCAATGAGCAGTTCGGCACCCTGTTTAAAGATACCGACCGAGTAGTGAAGCGCATTCAGGACGATATTGCGCCCAAGGTCGCCGCCGACGCGGCCTACCAGAACGCCAAGGAGAACACGCCGCACACCGCACGCATGGCCCACGATCAAGCGCTCGCCAAGGTGATGCAGCACCTCTTGAAGGACGACACTCAGGTGTACAAGCAGTTCGTGGAGAACGAGTCGTTCAAGCGCTTTGTCGGCGACATGGTGTATGCGCTCACGAGCCAGGGCGAGGCAACTACATAAATCAATGGCTGCTCACCTTCATCGATCGGACTCGCAGCACGCGCACCTCGGTAGAGACCTCAGCTGAAAGCTATGGACGACGAAACTAAGAAGGGGATTGAGTATCTCCGGGGCATCTTCGAAAGCGGCAAAGTCTTGCGGCTGGGCGAGCCTCAGCCGCTTGGCCAGTTCAATTTCTGGAATTACTTCGTCGTAAGGGCGTATGCGAAGGAATGGGACTTTGCCATCTCTCGTGACGAACTCTCGGATCTACCTGGGACCCGGGCGTACCACAAGCCCGCCAACGAGCTTGCTCGTGGGCTGGAGCAGCGGTTCAGGAATGTCTCGCCCAATACCTTTGTTACCGCGACGGGTCGGTTGATCCTTCTCGATGTCGAATGGCCGATCGAAGCTTGGGCAGGGCGGGCGGCAAGCTGCCTAAAAGTACGCGTCACTGATACATTCACCAAAAAGTTCGCGTACTGCTTCGTGTCTATTACACACCAGCAGTGTATTTTCGAACTCAAAGAGAACCCGTTTCAGATTCACGCGGCCATAGCGAACAGCATCCGGTTGGCCGTGGATAACGGTGCCCTGACGTTTTACCCGTCGGCCAACGAGCATCCGGTTGAACTGCAACAAGTGCCACTCCGGTTTAGAACGTACATATCAGGGGATACAGACCCCAGCCAGTTCTTGAAGCGGAAGGTCCTTGCTCTTGGCTTCAAATCTGGTGGCAAGGACACGCAGGTATGGATCGCTGACCCTTGGGACGCGGATTACTTGGGTGTCGAAACACGTTCTTTGCAGCAAGAAGCTGAGATTCTCGAAGCGGAGGGATTCTTCGTATTTAGTGAAGATCGGGTTGTCGCATCTTGTGGACAGAAGCTTCTCCTTGAAGCACGGCCGTATGTCCGAAACTCACAGACCGCATCACAGGCGCCACAAGTGGCGAACAGCCGCCACAAACACGATGTTTTTCTGTCCCACGCAAGTGAAGACAAGCCCTTCGTTCGAGAACTGGCTTCGGAGTTAGATAAGCGAAATGTAACGTATTGGCTTGACGAGAGCGAAATCAAGCTGGGAGATAGTCTGCGCCGAGTCATCGACGAGGGACTTAAGACGTCGCGTTTCGGAGTCGTCATACTGAGCCCACATTTCTTTGCCAAAGAATGGCCCCAGCGCGAATTGGATGGCCTTCTAGCGTCGGAAATCGACCGCAAAGTCGTGTTACCTGTTTGGCACGAGATAGGCGAAGAAGAGGTAAAATCTTACTCCCCAACGCTCGCTGGGAGGTTTGCGGCGAAGTCAAGCGCTGGCGCTCCCAGCGTGGCGAACGCGATAGTCGCGGCAATCGCTTCAGACAAGAAATAGATCGACACCTTTACAATGCAGCTCGATTCTTTCGGCGCAGACACTCTGAACATTGACGCACCACACGGAGCCGGGTAGATTGTGGCCTTCCGAGATTATCCGTAGCATCGCGGAAGCAAGCGAGGTCGAGCGGCCATGGCAAACCCTGAACATCTAGAAACCTTGAGGAAGGGCGTGGTGCCTTGGAATACATGGCGCCAGTCGAACCCAAACATCAAACCCGTCCTTGAGGACGCGGACCTAAGTGGCGAAAACCTACGTTACGCCAATCTCGAGTCAACGAACCTGCATCGTGCGAGGTTACGGAAGGTTGACCTCAGAAGTGCGACTCTCACAGATGCGAATCTTGAGGAAGTGGATTTGCAACGCGCGTATCTCCGTAGTGCGGTGCTCGACTGCGCAAATCTGAGGCGCGCGAATATTCGGGGCACGGATTTCACGAAGGCACGACTGGTTCGGGCCGACTTGAGCCAAGCTTATCTTCTTGGAGCCAATTTCCGCGGTGCCGATTTGTCTGAGGCGGATTTCACCGGAACCCGAATATGGGAGGCCATCTTTGGAAACACAAAACTTAGTGGAGCACATCTGGAGCGGTGTGAACACCAAGGACGGAGCACGATTGACTTTCGGACGATTGAGTTGTCTGGGGTACTGCCGCTTTCGTTCCTGCGGGGTTGCGGTCTTCCAGACAAGCTCATCGAACACCTGCCATCATTCCTGAACGAGGCGGTTCAGTACTACTCGTGCTTCATCAGCTACTCGAGCCACGACCAAGAGTTTGCCGAGCAACTGCACACCGACCTGCAAGCTAACGGCGTGCGCTGCTGGTTTGCTCCTGAGGACCTGAAAATCGGTGACGAATTCCAAGAGCGGATCAAGGAGTCGATTCAATTGCACGACAAACTGCTCCTGGTGCTCTCGGAGAACTCGATGGTGAGCCCCTGGGTGGAGCGGGAGGTGCAGGCGGCGTTTGAACGGGAACACCGGAGCAAGAAACTGGTGCTGTTTCCCATCCGAGTGGACGAGGCCGTGATGGAGGCGACGCAGGTGTGGGCGGCCGCCATCCGGCAGGCGCGCCATATCGGCGAGTTTGGCAATTGGAGAGACCACAACTCCTACAAGAAGGCCTTGGAGCGTCTCCTGAGGGATCTGAAAGCGGAAACAGCGGCTCCGTCAGGTACCTAGACGGTTCGGGCATTGACCATCTCAAGGATTCAACCCGGCAGATAGATCGGCGGCAAAGATCCACACCCTCTTGGCGCTCTTGAGGAGGTCGCGGATTACATCGTTGTGTTTGGGATGATCGCGGTTCGTAACAAGTTTCACACAGGCGGTCTCGCGTTAATGATCTTACTGTAGTGGGATGGGACCGATTTCGCCAATTCTAGTCACGGCTGAACCAGAGCGGTCATGGGTCGCCAAGTCTGCTCGATCCCTTTTGGGAGTTGCACCACCAATGCACGGCTTGGATGTTTTCCGGATGGTCATCTCGCCGGGCACCGCCCATTCCTTTCGGGTGTCTGTGGTCCGGTACGATTTCGCTGCAGTCGGCAAATTCATTGTGGCAAATGGCGCACTTCCCCGCCTGCTCCACGACTTTTCGGTTCAACAGCTTCCGCATCTCGGCTGGCGAACGGAGTTCGCGATATCCCCTGGGGTGATGCGGATCTTCGATGCGCTGAACACCAAGCTGAAATCTGCGTTCTTTCCGCGCCTGATCGCGACCGCAGCAGAAGAGTGATCTGTGGATGGGGCAGAATTCGTTCCGCCGGAGCTTCATGGGTATGCCCCCGTGTGATTCAGATTGGTATTCGTTTGGCTTTTTCGGGACGGGATCCCGGCAAGGCGCAAAAAGCTATCTCCAATTCCTTGGCCTACTATCCGGACGCTTGGGGCAACGCCGGGGGGGGCCAGGTTTCTCCGCTACGCCGCACTCATCGCAAGCTGTCCATCGCGAGCTACACGACCCAGATGTGCCGGGACACGACTCCAAGCTTAGTGACTCATCTCGGCATCGAAGTGAAGTTTCTTTTTCGTAGAAACCGGCAACACTTGCAATCAAAACCCGCCTCGCCGCTCTCCGATCAGCGAACTGCATAGCGTGATTTTGTTCTACTATGAGAGATTATCGAGGCAAAACCATCCATGGACACTGCACGCTTAATGCAGCACGCATTTGCCGGCCGGGCAATTCTGCTGGCAGGTCAGGATATACAGCCTGGCACGACCGAACACCTGCGGACTGCGTTGATCAGCTCTTTCCAACTTGGCACTGAAACGACATTCGCCGCGGCTTGTGCAGCCGTCAGCGATGCGGCGAGGATGATTGGAGCGATCGAGTCTGCGGAAGAATTGTCCCCTGAGGTACGGCGGATAACTGAAGTGCCTTGGGCAGCCGTGTTCACGTCAGCTTTCGATGACCGATTGTCGTCAGAGCTAGCAATTCAGGACTCAAATGGACGTCGTCTTCGACACCAATGTGTTGATGAGGACATGCCTGCTTTCTTCCCAAGACGGAGTGACGTGGTTACCGTCCTGCATCTCTCGCACCGTGCCGATGAACGGACTGCGACAGGTCTGCCCTTGTGCGGGCGTGACTGGGGAAAAGCTCAGCGGCTTTTCATACCGGGTGTCCTTCGCGATCTGCCCCAAGCGGTCGGCCCTGCTCATCTACTGTGCATTGCGGGATTCGGACCAAATGACCCGATCAGTCCAACTCTGATAGCAGATTGCACCAATGAGCTTGATCCTGACAACGTCTACTGGTTTGTATCGCCTAATGACGGCATAGATATCGAAGAGCTTCGCCAGCTTGCTCCCGGCATCCATTTCATCGACTCGGATTTTCCAACAGCACTTGCCTCTTATATTTCTTCGTCCGGACAACAGATTGCTGCTAGCAAACAGCAACTGTTGGAGCTTAGTGACTTGACTGTTAGCGTCACATCTCCGCACGGACCACGAGTTCTGACTTTTCGAGCGAGCGAACTCCGGGAATTCAGAAGGCACCTTGTAATCATGCCAGACATGTCATTGATGACGGCGAGCGTAGATCGAGCGAAACGCAAACGCGAGTTCATCGCATTTCTCTCGAAGGGGAGGGAGACGCCTGACTGGAGTGGAATCAGTGAGGGATATGCTCTTCAAAGAGATGCTTACTCCACACTTCTTGCTCTCGTTCTAGCGCGTGTCAACGTAATTTCAGGTGCAGTACCGCGTGGCAATCCGCGGCGGGGCGGTGAAGGTGCACCGATTTTCCTCGCGGGACCGCCAGCGTCGGGCCGTACGGTTGGATTGCTCTGGCTTGGGTACGAGCTCCGAAAGAAAGGTGTATTCGTTGTCCAACTCCTGCCTTCGGGCGGCACGATTGACAGCGGTGCAGTAGAGCAGATTCTTCGGCTGTTAGAAGCGCGTGGTGCCGCCGTTGTCGTGGTTCTGTTAGACCGAACAGACCGCCGAGTTGCTGAGAATCTTGACCGACATCTAAGGAGCGCTGGTCGCCGGGCATTGGTAGTAGCTTCTGTGGCACCCAAGATGGGTCGAAGACCTGCTTCAGCCGAAAATGACCTGGACGATGAGGAGGTTGTCCAAGGCACTGAGATTTCTCTGTCGTATGGGCTATCGGATGCTGAAGTGACTCGCTTTCGGGCCTACCTTTCCGACAACTATGGCACTGCGGAGTCAGACCCCATCATTCGACTGTTAGAGAAGGACCCTTCCCTTTTCGCAGTTCTCTACCGTTTAATCCCTGACACCCGCGAGAACATTCGAGAGGTCATCGTTGAAGAGTACCTAGACCTTGTCGAAGATCTGACTTCCTTTCAGCCCCCGGAAAACGAACCTGTTCGCGGAAGTACGTTGCGTGACCAATTACAGAAGTGGGTCGGCGAGAAGAAGCTACGGCAATCGGCCGACACCTACGAACAGAAACCGCTGAGGCCTGGGCCATGGAACAACATTGCCACCAAGCTTCCGCAGCTCGTTCTCTTGTTCTCGAGTCTGGACGAGGCCGTCTCCCTAAATCTCCTTACGAAGCGCTTTCCAGGTTTACTTCAGGCGTACAGACCATTAGCCGCCATTCTTGAGAGTAGCGGCCTCTTCCTTGAAGTTGAACTTGACAGGCAAAAGGATATCGGACTAACAGCGGTTAACCCTTTTGTCGCAAGCCTCCTGCTGACTGCCGCTCTACCCTACTCCGTTTCGAGGATCGAACTCCTATTTTCTCTGCTAAATGAGTTCCCTTGGGATCCTGACAGCAGGCCCATCGATTCACCGGAGCAGTCATTGCTCATTCACGTACTTCGCAGTATTTCCCCGCCCAGTGGCTCGTTTCAGAGTGAGTATCAGAGGACTGAGGATCTGAAAGCTCTCGCTGCAGGGCTGCGTCACCTTCGGCAACAAGTCGGAGTCTCAATGCCCCAACTCTTATTGTTGGAGGGTATTACGTTGCGTCACTTAGGTCGGAGACTCGGGGTCGACGGCCGTGCAAATGATGCGCTCGAGGCGTACCACCTCAGTCGCACGGTTCTCGAACATGCGCGCGATGTGCTAGTTCGGCGTAGACCGTCACCCGGGCGTAACTTCGAAATATCAATGGTCTTGACTGCGATTTCAGCCACGATTGGCCATACATTTAACGCTGAATCACGTGCCGTGCGCGTAGACGAAGCCAAGTGTAAGGAGCTAGTTCAGAGTGCATTAGAGACAGCAAGTGAATCTCGAGCTTACACCGATGCCTATCACCCTCTAGACACAGCTTTCTGGACGAACCGGGATTTCTACAACTACTTGGCCGAATTGCCAGAAACGGACGGCAATAACTCAGAACTTCAGAAGACACTTCTAAGCATGGCTGACGCTCTCGACAAAGCAGCCGAATTGGGCCAGTTGCCAAGTGATCAGGCTGGCAGGTTTGGCGAGCGCCTAGTCCAACTGGAGACATACCTGCAAAATGCCGAGCGTGCTCAGCAGATAGCAGATGACGAAGCATCGCAAGGCCGCTTTAGCGGGGCATGTCTTGTCGCAAGGCTAAAAGCGATCAGTTCTAGGAGCAATCAGATCATCGGCCCTGCCGAGGCACGTGCAGCTCTTGGATACCTGGAAGGGTATGCGCCTAAGATATTGACCGACGATCGTGCATTGACATTGATGCATCGCCTATGGGTTGGCGCGCATTTAGGAAATAAGCAGTTGGATTCCGGCCCTTACTCCATCGCTTGCAGCGCAACTGAATGGCAGGAGTTAGAAAGAATCGTCGCCGCACGACGGATCACTGCTGGCAACACGCGCGTACCCTACGTCAATTTTTGGCTGGCTGTTGCTCTTGCTCAACAAGGTGACATTCGGAGATCGCTGCAGATCCTCGAAGAGGTACAGGCCAATTCACTCGCATTCAGTCACCGAAGGCTTACCCCCTTGATTTACCTCTCAGAGGATCTGGGCTCGCCGAAGATTTTTGGCTCGATAGTCAGGCGCAGAGAGGACGACGACTTGCTCGCCGTCTTTGTCCCGACGCTCGGAATCGAAATACGGGTGTCAAAGCGGTACCAGGGCTCAGAGGCGATGAATGTTCAGAGGGGAGACGAGATCAAAGTACTTGTGGCATTGAACTACTGGACTCCGATGGGCGTGCTCCCTAGTTGGGAGGACACTCGGTCGAAGAGGTCTAACGAATCAGCTATGCCCGCTCGATAGAGTTGTCGCAGCATGCACTCGATGATATCTGACGAAACCGCTCAACTCGTGCAGCAAATGCTTGATGACTTTTCCAGGTTCACTATTACCCTGGGGGGGTTGCAGTTCTACGGGCATTCGTCAGAGTTCCTTAACCTGATCAACGGCTGCACTGAGATCATGGATTCAGAGTACGGAACATTGGCGCCTCAAAAGGCCTACGCCTTCATTGAGCCTGGTCACGGCAGAACATCTATTGCCAAGGCTCTCGAAATCGAGGCGAGAGGTCACCGAGAGCACGTTTATCTGTTTGACGGCACAGAAGGTGTAACACAGAAATCCCTGCGCGATCTGCAGGACGACGATGCTGCCTTCGTCTTGATTGATGATTTGCCAGAGGTTGCGGCGAGTCGACGTACCCTTTTTGAACGATTCAACGCATTGGCCGGAAAGGCCATTCTGTTCGCCGCCCCGGAATACATGGCGGATGCCAGTGTAAACATCGAATATCCAAGATACACATTAAGCCACATTGATCAGCGGCTGGACGACAAGCTTGCATGGATAATTGGTCTCATTCGGGAGCGGCTGGCTGATGAGCTTGGCGCAATTTCGGCGGTTCTTTCAGAGTCATTCAAACGGCTTCCGCCGAGAGCGCTTGCAACGCTTGCGGGGGTTAGTCTCGGGTCCAAAGTGCGAGACCTTCCAACGCTGGCAAGTCGAATTGCTGAAGCGCTGCAATTGCGAGCTCTGACCGAAGGTTCGGAACCACTGTCCCGGGAGGACTTGGCAATGCTGTTCGTCGAGTTCTATTCGCCTTTTCCGACCAAGATTTCCACGGGCTTTACCCTTTGGGTAGAAGGTGAAACTGACGCTAGACTGTTCCGTCGAGTGGCAGAACTGGTCGGTCTGTTAGAAGGTCTGGCAATAAAACCCTTGGGTGAGAGCCGAGATGGCGGAACGACAAAAGCTGTTGAGATCGTTCTTTCGCATAGAACCCGGCGGCACCACGACATTTTCTTATTGGACTTTGATGAACCCGGTCGCCATGCACAAGAGAAACTTCAACTGCTTGGGCAGGATGTGATTCTGCTCGACCCGAGAATTTCGTGTAGTCGCTCGGATTCAGATGTCGAGATTGAGGACTTCATCGATGTTTCGTGTCTGGATAGATTTTACGAAGCAAATCCTGACCTACGGCCGGAAAAGGAAATCATAAGATACAAGGATCCGGCAGCGAGGCGACTTGTTGTGAACGGTGTCGACAAAGAGACATTAACCGCTTGGCTTGAGGCCAATGCATCCTTGTCGGATCTCGAGAATATGGTGTTCTTACTAGCCGAAATCCGTGCGCGCTTTTCGCTCAAGAACTTTTATTCGCGATCCGAGATTGAAGCCAGAAGGAAACATCTACACATGGAGAATAATACTTCAAAACAATTTGGACACCGGCCGAAACACTGGATCTGAGCGAGAACTACGCCCAGGAGTCTTTGCTCGGATTGCTACCGCTAATCCTCGCCCCGCTTTCACTCGCCGATATCCCGAGCAAAGAGTTGCCGGGCTAAAAAACCAACTTGCCACATCGGGACATGCGCAGTTTGCCGTGAGGTTGTCGGGAAGCACGCAACATGCGGCGCGCGAGGTTAGGCGGTTCTCTGAAGTGGTGTTAATTGCCAAGGGAATTGAATACATGGGGTTTTGACGCGGGAGAGGTCAGGGGTTCGATTCCTACGAGCACAGGTCGTCCAGAGAAGGTATGTTTCGACTGGACGGTCTAACGACATTCAATATCTGCGGAGGCATTTGAGGTAGCGTACGGACCTTCGGACCCTCCGCCTTCCCATCCTCTCTAATGAGCTCAGGTAGTCGGCCTTCAAGACCGTACGCCGGCACTTCCGGTGAAATACTACGAACGTCGGACTGACTGCAGAAACCCCGCCAGCTTCGCCGTGGCCTTGTACTGGGGAATTGGCTCCAGCTCCTTGAAGGCACTGGTGAAGGCGTTGGACAGGCTCCACATGGTTCGCGCCCGGAACTCCTCATGCACGGGCTGAAAGTACAGATCATGCACTCGCCGCGCGAGGTGCTTGGGAAACCCAGACTCCTCCTCGATGAACGCCTGGTAGATCAGCAGCTTGGCCGAAGCCGTCGACAATTGCAGCGCCTGCCACTCCTCGACCTGTTGCTTCAGAGGGCCGAAGTTCCTCTGCATCCGGTCGACCCCAATGGCCAAGCTGTCTTCGAGGGAGAAGTGCTTCGAATGCTTAGCGAGAACGGGAGTATATTCCCCGTGAAACGCGAGATTCTCGCAGACGAAGACTCTCAGCCCGACGGTGCAGCTAAGCCGAAAGCTCTTGTCATGGCTGTTCCTCAGGCCTATGGCAAAACGGCAGCCATCGAAGCCGGAGCTCAGGTCCATCACGCCGAACATTCGCATCCCATCGGATGAAACGGCATATTCCTCTCGCACCACGCCAATCTGGCGGAAGCCCAGCGCTTCGATCAGCTTTTCCACTACCGCGATATGCGGTATGGGTTTGTGGGTTGCTGTGGCCGCTGGCGTCGCCACTCGGGCAAGTTCTTCCCGGGTCAGCTTGGTGCCATAGGCGCACAGCGTCATGGTCGGAGCCGGGGCCGGTTCGGGGCTGAGAATTACCCCAACTGGCTGATCCTGCTCGATTACGGTTGTTTCTTGCATGGTATTTCCTCCTGGAAAAGAGTTCGGGAGAGCCAGCAGACGGCTGCGTCTGCGACTCTCCCGAGTTGGTTGTGCCGCTTCCTGCGGTTCGGCGCCCAACAGCACCGAACTCCTTGGTTCGTGCAATCAGGCAGCTAAATGGCTATGAATCTCAGGCGGCGCGAACCAATCCGTTGGTGATCAAGTCGATGAACCAGAGTTGGTCCACTTTGCGCAGGTCAATTTCGGTGGGGTGTTCGAAGATGAAACGGCGGACATCCTTCTCTTGGATCAGGTAGCTGTCGCCGTTCTGATGTGGGCCTCGCGCTGTGCCTCGGAATTTGGCTTTCAAATGGCCGCTCTTGATCCACCTCGTCACAGCATGGGGATCGATCCCCAGCGCTTGCGCAAGACTGTAGGCGGAGTAGAAGTTACCGTCATGCTTGAACCGCATCCGCTTCAGCTTGAGGTGGATTCCCGTAACGGTTCGGGAGTACCCGGCAGCCTTCAGCTTCACACGGATGCGCTCGTCGCTCATCCACGCATACCTTGCCAGAATGCCTAACTCCGCCTCGCTCCATGGAAGCTCTTTGGTTCGCGCCAAGCCCAATTCGCGGGCACGCTTCTTCAGTGCCCAATGCGGCATACCGACCCTCTTGGCCAACAGCCGGATGCCGGGTCGCGTCTTCGCTTCTCGATGGTTGAGATAGATCTCTCGGATGAGCTGGTCGATTTGATCGGTGAAGACGTACTTGCGTCGGCTCTGGGCTTTGACGTTTTCACTGGCGACGCAGAGCGTTGCGTTATAAACCGGCTGGTACTGGCTCGCGTATAACTGTTCCATAGCAATTCCTGATGCGCAGCTTCTGAGTTCTAGGGCCTCGGTGAACAAGGGATGACCGAATGGAAGACCACAACGTTAGGTAAGACAGGCTGGACTGTAGGCCGTCTCGGTCTGGCATCCAGTTACGGCGCCGACGAGCGTTGCGTGCAGATGGCGTTCGAGCGGGGCGTCAACTACCTTTACTGGGGCTCGATGCGCACGGCCAAGTTCGGCGAGGGACTACGCAGCCTGCGATCACGTCGGGATGAGTTCCGCCTCGTCATCCAGTCCTATTCGCGTGTCGCCGCATTGGTCCCCTGGAGTCTGGAGCGCGCCCTGAAGTCGCTTGGCATGGATCACGCTGACATTCTCTTGCTGGGGCTCTGGAACAAGGAGGTCAGCCCTGGGATCTTCGACCAGGCATTGCGGCTTCGGGAGCGCGGTCTGATAAGCGCTATCGCCGTCTCGACCCACAATCGGCCACAGGCAGCAGCAATGGCTAACTATAACGGCAATGTCTATGTCCTTCACGTGCGCTACAACGCGGTGCATCCGGGCGCTGAACGAGACATTTTCCCAAAACTGCCGGCGCCTGCGGTCAGACCCGGAATCGTGGCGTTCACGGCTACCTGTTGGGGCGACCTGATGAAACCTGACAACGTGCCCGCCGGAGATCAGGTTCCCTCTGCGGGTGATTGTTATCGCTTCAATCTGACGAACCCGGCGGTTGACCTCTGCCTGACGGGACCCAGATCAGCCTCCGATCTGACAGCCGCGCTTGACGCGTTGGACAAAGGCCCGATGACTCCAGAGGAAATGGACTGGATGCGGCGGGTCGGCCAAGCCAAGTACTTCAAGCCAACCCTGTTCTCCATCAAGGGCTAAGAGAACGAAATTGGTTCCCCCGGTGCTATGATTTGCTCACCTAAATCCATATGAATCTCCGCCCTCAACGCTTCGAACCGTTGGGGGCATTTTTTGATTGCTGGTATTTCGAACCACCGCCGAAATCTGTCACTTCTTCGCTGTCCTACAATGAGCTTTATGACTGAGAATCCGAAACGCGCACTCTTGGTTATCGACGTCCAGAATGAGTACTTCACCGGCAAGCTGCCCATTACCTATCCTGCAGGGAGTCTGGCAAACGTGTTGTCTGCCATGGACGCGGCGAGCGCCCACGGGTTGCCGGTGGTCGCGATTCAGCACGCCTCACCGCAGCCTGACGCCCCGGTCTTCCGCAAAGGCAGCAAGGAATGGGAACTGCATCCAGAGGTGGCGGCGCGACCGTATGATGTACTGATCCACAAGTCGCTGCCCGGCAGTTTTACCGGCACGGAACTCGAGACCTGGTTGCGGGAGCGCGGCGTGGATACGGTTGTCATTGCCGGGTACATGACTCAGATGTGCTGCGACACGACGGCACGCCAGGCAATGCACCTCGGTTTCGGAGTGGAATTTCTTTCCGACGGAACCGGCACACTGGCAATCAAGAATGACGCGGGAGAGGTTTCCGACGAGGAGTTGCATCGGGCGATCCTGGTCACCCAGCAGATGCGATTCAGCCGCGTCATGAAAACAGGAGACTGGGTCAAACAGCTGTAAACCCAGCTTGGCACCCCGACAGGCTGGGCCGGACGATTTCTAAGGATGCTTACCGACCGACCACCGAGCACAGCAGCGTTACGGGCAAGGTTTGTTGAGAGCGACCGGCTCACAGCGTTGGACATCCCCAATGACGACCGGTTG
>Ga0335069_10001238_pt1 | contig 41214 bp, 41 predicted proteins | sample Lox_Sample_11_FD_206714 | JGI IMG/M metagenome (GOLD analysis project Ga0335069, IMG submission 206714) | Soil microbial communities from Loxahatchee National Wildlife Refuge, Florida, United States - Lox_Sample_1.1 | ecosystem: Environmental > Terrestrial > Soil > Wetlands | place: USA...
AAGCCGCTCAGTGCAACGACGTACGAGCTGATCTGGCGTGGAAAGGGCAAGTGGTTCGGGCGCCATAAGTTCCCATGCCCGGCGTCTCACTGAGGATCGGGAAGGCGCGTGTCATGTCTCGGTCGCGCCCGCGCCAGTGGCTCAGTTCCTCGGGGACTGAGCCGCAGTCTCTTGCCCCAAGCGCCAGCGGTCGATGTCATCGCGTACGAAACGCAATTCAGAGCCGACCTTGAAGGCCGGCAAGTTGCCTCGACGGATCATTCGATAGATCGTCGAGGCGTGCACGTGGAGGTAATCTGCCAGTTCCACCACAGTCAGGACGTTTGACGGGATCCTATCGTTGGAGGCCATTCCGACCGCCCGGAGGTCCAGCGAGGCACAGCTCGACCTCTCCAAACCGCTATAGTTCCGATTAGCGGGTTCAGCCAACGGGCCGCTGTCACTTTATCCACAGATCATCCGCGCTCTGGTAGGATGCGTGCTCTAATGTGTCGAAGGATCACCCTCACGCGGCAGAATTTCGAGTCCATTGGGACCGAGCTAAACGTGCAGAGGCGATCTTCTCGTCTGAGGTGAATTAATGAATAACGATGCTGCATCGAAAAGCAGTACCACTGATCCGAATCGCGAAGCGAGCGCGCGCGTCCTGCCTGCTTTGGCATGGAACAAGCTGATGGCGCAGACACGTACGCTGATCCCGGAAGCATTCACCTCCGATCGGCGTGTTCTCAATCTGATCGCGGGCGAGTGGCAAGAGCCCGGCTACGAACGCCCGTACAAGACGCCCGACGATGGGTCGACGCTAGGTGCGTTGCCATTTATCTCGTATGAGGTCGCCCGAGATGCGGTCAACTTTGCGGCCAAAGAGCAAGCGGAGTGGGCAAAAATCGACCTCGACGAGCGTCGGCGACGGGTACAAGAGTGCCTGGATGAGATGGGCCGCAATCGTGAACTGTTGCGTTCGCTTCTGATTTGGGAGATCGGCAAACCCCTCAATGTCGCGCAGGCCGATGTCGATCGATGTATATCCGGGGTCGAATGGTATGTCGAAAAGATCGAGAGCATCCTGGGCCGGCGACAGCCGCTCGGACTCGTCTCGAATATCGCATCGTGGAACTATCCTCTCTCGGCACTGTTCCATGCAGTGCTGGTTCAGGTACTTGCTGGCAATAGTGCGATTATCAAAACGCCGACCGATGGTGGGCTCTATGCACTGACTGTAGTGACCGCGCTCGCGCGGCGGGCCGGGTTGCCGATCTCACTGGTGAGTGGTCCGGGTGGCGATTTGAGTCGGGCGTTGGTTTCCGATCCTACGATCTCGTGCTTGTCGTTTATCGGCGGCAAGGAGACGGGCAACGCTATCGCCGAGCGAATGGAAATGCGCGGTGTCCCCTACATGTTGGAGATGGAGGGTATCAACGCCTACGGAGTGTGGGAATTTTCGAATTGGTCGGAACTGGAACAGCAAATCAAAAAAGGCTTTGAGTACGGCAAACAAAGATGCACTGCGTATGTTCGGTTTGTGATTCAGCGGAAGCTTTTTCCCCGCTTTCTCGATACGTATTTAAAGGCTGTCAAGTCGCTCCGCTTCGGCCATCCTGCGGCCGCTCCAGCGGGCGTGGACGCTCCTCCGTCGTTCGACTTTGGTCCACTGATCAGTTCGGGCAAGGTTGCCGAGCTTCACGCCGACGTTAATGAAGCGGTGCAGCGCGGCGCGACTTGTCTTTTCGAAGCGCAATTTGACGATCAATGTTTCGTCGCGGGTCAAGACCGCTCCGCTTATTTCGCGCCTGTTGCATTACTCGATATACCGAAGCATTGCACGCTCTATCATCTGGAGCCTTTCGGGCCTGTCGACTCGTTCCTGGTGGTCGATCGACAGGATGAGTTGATTCACGAAATGAATGTTTCTAACGGTTCGTTGGTTTCCTCGATCGCCTGCGACGACCTAGGGCTCGCCACAAAGATTGCAAGCCAATTGCGGTCCTACAAAGTTGGGATCAATAAGGTGCGTTCGCGCGGTGATCGCGAGGAAACGTTTGGTGGACTCGGGCAGTCATGGAAGGGATGTTTCGTCGGAGGTGGCTTGTTGGTGGAAGCCGTGACGAGATCGGAAAAGCCTAATGAACAGCTATTCGGCAACTTCGGTAGTCATGTCAGGTTGCCCGATCAACGATAGTTACGGTGCTCGAGTCTCTCTAAAGCAGACCGAGATCGCACTTCTTGACGTGGCACCGAAAAATTCCGCAGTGGAGAGAAAGGCTAAATTTCTCGGTCATTAGGCCGCGGAAGCGTACTCTCCGGTGCCACGAGGATCTCCGAAAAGACCGTATCGGCCGCGAAAATCCCGCTCAAGGTCGTGATGTTCTCCGATTTGGGGACTGTGTGGCGGAGCGCAGTCAATTCAAACTCTCGGGCGACTTTGCCAAAGGTCAATCAGGCATGTTACAGCATCAATCTTAGGCAATCACATCAACGAAACCCTTGATTTCTCGCCAGGCAACGTTGAAATGCTCCGGGAAGCTGATCAAATGAATTCGTTGGCGGGCGTTACTACGACCAAGATGGACGCTGCCGGCATTTAGGCGGAGGAGCTAAGACGGCGATTCCTGCAGCAATAAAAAATCGAGGGTTTCGGGTCCCAGCCAAATGCGAGCTGTTGCCGTATTTGATCAGCCCCGGTCCTGGACTCTCCCGCAAGCAAGCTAAAGAACTCCTGCGCTTCGGCGCGGTTACGGTCGACGGCATGACGAGCGTCCGGCATGACACTAGATTGATGCCAGGTGATCTCGTAACGATTGCACAGCGAGGACACAGGGGTACTGCGGCGCCCGGGCTTCATGGTCTGAAGATCATACACTTAGACGACGCCATCGTTGTCGTGAACAAGCCTGTAGGGCTGCTGTCGATGGGCTCGGAACGCGAGAAAGACCGCACCGCGCATCGCATACTCAATGAACATCTGAAGGCCATCGCGAATTCGAAAGCGCAGCAGGCTTTTATTGTGCATCGGCTCGATCGGGAGACGTCTGGGCTGATGATGTTTGCCAGGACCGAACTGATTCAAGCGACGCTTCAGGACAACTGGAAGGCGGTTACCAAGAAATACTTCGCCGTGGTGGAAGGTCAGCCCTCGCACCCGCACGGCACGCTGACCGACCATCTACGTGAGAACAAGTCGATGCTGGTTCGTCGCGTTGATACGGGTGGTGAGGTGGCGATCACGCACTATCGCGTACTGGCGAGACAGGCACAGAGGTCGCTACTCGAGTTGACGCTCGCAACCGGACGGAAGCATCAGATTCGCGTGCAGTTGGCGGGTTTGGGTCATCCCGTCGTTGGCGATCGGCGCTACGGCGCCCGGACCGGTCCGGCGCAGCGCCTGGCGTTGCATTCCTGCGAGCTCGGCTTTCATCATCCGGTTTCGGGTGCAGCGATTGAGCTGCGGAGCGCTCTGCCGGACCGCCTTAAAAATCTGATGGGAGGGCCCGGAGTCGCGGCGACTAATCGGACGTAATGGTGCGCTGGCCCCCCAATTGCCGTGAAGCGGTCGGCGACAGCGCCCCCGCGCGAGTGAAAACTGGGTACGCAGGAGATCTACGAGCCTCACGTCATTAAGCAATCCGAATGGTGCGATGAGGATATCGGACTGACAAGGAATAGATGTAGGTCGAGAGGTACGGTTCTTAGCCCAAGGTAAGTTCAATGGAAGTCGCAGGATCGGGTTCGTCGGGCGAGCGGGAACCGCTCGCCGGTTTGGTCGAACGCGTCACCTTCCATAACGCAGACAGCGGCTTTTGTGTGCTTCGCGTCAAAGCGCGTGGGCATCGTGAGTTGGTCACGGTGCTTGGCGCGGCGCCGTCGATCGCCGCCGGGGAATACGTTCAGGCCAGCGGCAGATGGGAGACTCACCGCGAGCACGGGTTGCAATTCAGGGCCACCTTTTTGCGCGTGACCGCACCGACGTCGGCCGAAGGCATCGAGAAATACTTGGGCTCGGGCCTGATCAAGGGGATCGGACCGGTCTTTGCTCAGCGCCTCATCAGTACCTTCAAAGAAATGGTGTTCGAAGTCATCGAACACACCCCGCAGCGACTGCGCGAGGTCGAGGGTATCGGAGCCAAGCGCGCGCTGCGGATCACGGCCAGCTGGGCCGACCAGAAGGTCATTCGCTAGATCATGGCCTTGCTTCAAGGGCACGGGGACTGAAGGCGCATCGCGTTCGTCAGTTTGAGGAGCGCTTAGCGGCAGGGCCACGCTGGCGCGAAAGTGGCCTCGTGTTCGTCTCAGGCATCGGAACCCCGCTTGAGCCGCGCAATCTGTTTCGCGCCTTCAAAGCAACACTCAAAAGGGCCGGACTACCGGGGATTCGTTTCCACGATCTACGACATTCGGCAGCCTCTTTGATGCTTGCCCAGGGTGTGCCGCTTCGCGTCGTGATGGAAGTGCTCGGTCACAGCTCAATTAGTCTGACCGCCAACACCTACAGCCACGTCATCCCTTCGCTGATGCAAGACGCCGCCGACAAAATGGCGGGGGTATTGTTCGGCATCTAAAAGGGGAAAACCATTCTCTGCGCCAGCAGCGTCAACCGTCCTGATTCTGCCGTTCCGCTGCCTTAGGAGCAGCGGTCGCTCGCCCGGGCTGCTAGGGTGTAAACGCGATGTACGCATTCACAAAGTTATTTATATCGATCGAGCCCCACCCGCTTGCATAATCGAAGCCCTTTCTCGCGGAATATCCCGCCACCGGGGCATAGCTGTTCTTTCCGGTTGTGATGTCGAGGATGCCAACCGCGGCGAGATTCTTGCTGTTCTTCGTTGCCATCGCGTAGAGCTTGGGATTGATCAATCCCTGTCCGTCCGCAGCGCCACTTTTCTGATTGATGACGGCGAAGATCGCCGCGTACTGGGGTGGCACAATACTCGTACCACCATCGGGAGCTTCCCAATATGGTATCGACGCGTTGGAATTACCCGAGAGGTAGTTTAAATCCCCACAGAACCAAAAACCAGGGGCCGGGTAGAGTTTACCTGTGACCTTGATTTTCCCCTTCTTCGGGACCTCGATCTTCTCCACGCCGGCATCGTTGGCGCCAGGCAGCACCAGATCAGGGACGACGCGAAATTTGCCGCTAATCCCGGGAATCTTTTGTTGCCAGCTTGGAAGCGCAAAGATCTGGCTGGCTCCGCCTGTACTAGCGCCCTGGCCGGAAAAGAGGCTCAAGTTCGAGGTGAGACTCCAATCCCAAACACTCTGGTTCGTCTTCGCATCGGTGCTGGTATCGTCGCCATCGGTGTTATACGTCGGCACTATCGCGGATGCTCCGACCGCAGTGACATTAGGTGACCCGGCGTTCTCCTCGATGTGCCGCGTCTTCCCCGTAACGCATCCGTCAGGGCCCTGAACTATGCCGGCGGCGCCGGTATCGCCGGAGGCGACGAAGAACGACTTGCCCTCCATCGCACCTTGCTGAAAATAACCGTCGAGCGTGGTGAAGAAGCTCGGGGCGCTGCACTGCGCCCAGCTAACTGCCACGGTATTACACTTATGCTTGGTGTCGTTGTTTATCGCGACGATGGTATCGACCAGGTCCTGTGGTCCGTTGGGGTTGTCGGTTGCGGCGTTGGCAGCGTAGAGCACGATTTCAGCACCTGGCGCGAGACCATGCGCGTACTCGATATCGAGCATCGCTTCTTCGTACGGAGGGACACCGGCCGCGCTGGTGGGTGTCCCCGGTGCTCCGTCGGGAAAGACCGCATCGTAGTTCGTGCCTGGGGTGAAGGCAGGCAGGCCAAAGACTTCGCTGAACTGATTCAATGACGCCTGATCGACGTCGGACCCCTCGCTCACCGCGATACACTGACCGGTACCGTCCCACTTGGTCGGCGAAGCGCTGAGCAGGGGGCTCTCATCGCTGAAAGTCTGGATGTCGGTCGGGCCGAAATACGGCTTGTTTTGGACCGCTGTTGCAACATCGTACGGGGGGTCGGGGATCTCCGCGTGCCACACGGCGGTGCTCAGATTCTCGAGACCCGCAAGGAAGCTAATCTTTGACGCGAGCTCGGCGGGCGCCTGTGGATCCTCAAGATTGGCGAAGTGCCTGCCGTCGTGGCTAGCCGCAATGTGCACCCGAAGCGCCTTTTGCGCAGTGGCGACATCGCCGGTGAAGAGGATGCGTCCCTCACGCGCGCTCGCATGCTTGATGCTGAAGCCTTGGCTGGTGAGCCAATTGCTTAGTTGATCAACGTCGTCCTGGATCGGACCGAAGCGCTGAGCATATTCGTCGACAGTTAAGAACTTGTGATAATTCGGCGAGTTCGGATCCTGGAGTTCTTCCGCCAGCCGATCGCGCTCGGCCTTATTGCGAGGGCTCAGGTAGATTTCCAACTGGAGCGGCCGATGCGCGGCCGCGACTCCTTCCGCAGCAAGACCCGCCGCGGCCTCGAGATGATTGCCAGCTAGGGGAGCGAACTCGTCTGCATTCGAAGACCCGATCGCGAAATAAATGATCAGCATAGCAAAGACGATCGTGCCGATAATCCGGACGACGTAGCCAGCGAGAGACTCACGGTATGAGGGCATCGCGCTCATTTATCCTTTTTTGGTTCTGTCCGCCTACATTACCTCAACATTAGCTATGATCAACAGAACTGGAGCCTTAACTATAATGCTCAAACGCGTGGCTTAAACAGGTGGGCAGAAGATTGGTGGCTGTCAAATTGGCTGTCAAAACCGATTTCTGGAGATTCGGCTCAATCCGCATCGCGGAAATATCGGTTTATTTATAAGGGTTTTCAGTGGTGAGCCGTCCGGGACTCGAACCCGGGACCCTGTGATTAAAAGTCCTTTTCGGCGCACCAATTCAAACCAAGCAGACCGAAAATTAGCAGACTTTCCGCGGAGTTTTGCGAAAGCGATTAAGTCCATTTTGGTTGGGTTTGGCGTCAGTTCTCGGACAAAAGCTCGGACAATTTCGATTGGCGGAACATGTGATTCGTGTCGAGTCACATGTTCCGCAAGAACAGGACTGTCCGACAAATGTCCGACAATTTATACGTCGAAGCGCGTCGGGAATGGGATGAGCGTTATGCCGATCTGGTGCTCGGCAAGCGCAATTGGCAGATAGCTGCGGCAGGGTCGCTAGCTGTCGCGCTGACCCTCGCCGCCGGCATGGTCTGGCTGGCGACGCGCAGCCGTTACATTCCCTACGTGGTCGAGGTCGACAAACTCGGCTATGCCCTGACCATTCCACAGCCGCTGACCGCCACGGTAGTGCCCGATGTGATGGCGCGGATGGAGCGCTACGAGATCGCTGCGTTCATACGCAACGCGCGTGCGGTGTCGAGCGATCCGCAAGTCGAACAACAGCAGCTCAATGCCTTGCTCGCGCACGCACGCGGTGCCGCTGATCGCTTCCTCGACGCGTACTACCACGCCGATGGTTTTACCCATAACCCGTTCAAGCTGGCCGAGAAGCAAACGGTCGCGGTGCAGATCGATTCGATTCTGCAACTCTCGCCACAGAGTTACCAAGTGCGCTGGACCGAAACTACGCGCGATCTGAACGGCGTCAATCTCGGCGCGCCGACCCATTGGGAAGCGCAGCTGCAGACGCAGCGTATCCCGCCCGACGCCAGCGACACGATCGTGAGCAATCCGCTCGGACTTTACGTGACGCAAATCAGCTGGACCCAACAGGCCCAATAAGCGCGGAGAGGAGGAAGAACGATGAGGTTTATCGCGATTGGTTTGATGATCGGCGGAGCGGTATTGAGCGCGTGCAGTAGTCAGCCACCGGTACTGCCGTTGAGGGTCGCTACCGAGGCTCCCGTAATCGTCGGCGACACGCCGCCGGCAGCCCCGACTGGAGCGCAATTACTGGCGCAGCAACCGGCCGAAATACAGGCGGCGATCAAGGAGCATCAGCCGAACACCAAATGGCCGGTCTATCGCACGGCGGTGCGCGTACTTTATCCGTACGCTGATCTCGCCGAGCCGGTGGTTGATTGCGCGCCGCTGCGCACGACCGATCTGCAGTTGCAGGCAGGCGAGACCATCACCGATGTCGCACTGGGCGACAGCGAACGCTGGATGGCGACACCGGCGGCCTCGGGTTATCCGCGCAACGCGGTCCCGCATCTGGCGGTAAAGCCACAACTCGCTGGGCTCGAAACCAACCTCACGATCTACACCACGAAGCACATTTATCACTTGCTGCTGCGGGCGCGCGGCCACCCATTCCGTGAGGTCGAGTTCTACTATCCCGATGAACTGCTGGCAGCGATGCAGCAAGCCGACGCGGCGGCCAGGAACGCGGCCGATCCGGCGAATGATGCGAACAGTGTAAATCCGGCCGCGCACGTCAATCCGGCGCAACTCAATTTTGCCTACACGGTGGCGGGCGCGGACGTGCCGTGGAAGCCCATCCGGGCCTTCGACGACGGCTCGCATGTTTATGTGCAGATGCCGTCGGGAATGAAGTCGAGCGAGGCGCCGGCGCTGCTGATCAACGCGGGCAACGGCACGCAGATGGCCAACTATCGCGTAGCCGGGAACTACTACGTCGTCGATCGTTTGTTCAGCGATGCCGTGATGGTCGCGGGGGTAGGACGCGAACAGGACCGCGTGACGATCGCTTATTCCGGCGGAGTGAGATGAGGCTGATGCGGAACATGAAGCCGAATAACAACGCGGAAGAACTCGATCAGGACAATGGCGGCGAGCCTATCGGCGGCGAGCGCTTCAATCGCCTGCTCGGGCTGCTGGCCATCGCGGTGGCGGTGATTGGTGGCACGCTGCTGGCGCTGGGGCTGGAATCGTCAGGACTCAATCCGACGGCAGCCGCACAAAAGCCGATCGACGACCCTAATGCCGAGTCACGGGATCGCAGCGAAGTTGCCGATCTTGCGGCGCACGGTGCGACGCCGCGTCAGCCGCCAATCGCGATCCCGGCCGAACCGGTTGTGCCAATGGTGCAACCGCCGCTTCAACGGACCGCGCGGAAGCCGCCGAGCCGCTTCGCGCAGTGGGCCGAGGACAAGTATCTGAGGGCGCTCGAGGCGCCGCAGATGGTGGGTGCTTTTCACAACGGCGATACGCTTCAGATCAACGGCAAACAGCTTGCGTCCAACAGCAATTACGGAGGTACTAACCCGGGCTCACCAGCGGTGGCTTTGCAACCTGCCGCGTCACCCTACACGGTGATGGCGGGAAACGTTATTCCGGCGGTTTTGATCAGCGGCATCAATTCCGATTTGCCCGGTCCGATCCTCGCACAGGTCAGCCAGAACGTACTAGACAGCGCGAGCGGCAAATCCGTCCTGATTCCGCAAGGGAGCCGCTTAATCGGCGCGTATCAGAATGCCAATTCGTATGGTCAGCAACGCCTCGCGATTGCGTGGCAGCGGCTGATCTTTCCCAACACCACGAGCATGACGCTGCCATCGATGCCCGGTGCGGATCAGAGCGGGTACGCGGGACTGTCAGATCAGGTCGATCACCATTATCTCGCGACCTTCGGCACAGCGGCATTGATCAGCCTGATCAGTGCGGGCCAGCAGATCGGCCAGATGGCGACCTTCGGCGGTGGCGGTACCTACGGACCGTACGGCTACACGCAACCGAATCAATTCGCGATGGCGGGCGAAGTGGCGGGCTCAGCAGCTTCCAATCAATTCGGATCGTTGGGGCAGCAGATGGTCGGTAATGGAATGAATCGGCCCGCCACAATCGAGATTCGGCCGGGCTACGAATTCACGGTGATGGTGACCCAGGACCTCGCGTTTCCGGGTCCTTACGGCAAGTGAAGCGGCATCTAATTCGAGGAGCAAATTATGAGCGTATTGCGGCGCAAACAGGAACTGGAAGCGATCACCTTCAAGCTGCCGGTGACGCTTAAACGGGAGATTGAAGAACTGCGCGGCAGAGCTGAAACAGCGGGCTTCGATTTAGCCGAAACCATTACGGCCGCGATGTGGCGACTGTGCAAGCAGATCAAATCCGAACTCGACGGCGGACCTCGTCGCGGACGCAAAGTTCAAAGCCGTCTCAACGACACTGCGAACGGGAAATTGCAATGAGAAGTTTCATTCAAGGCGCAAGCGTCATGCACGCGGCGGATCAAAGCAATTCGAAGGGGCAAAAAGGCACGGGTTCAGGAGGCGGGTTCGTAGAGCAAGATAAAGGACCCTGCGGTACGGTGCCGCATTTTTGGCCGATTCCTCAACGAACCCGCGGCTTTTTTTGCCGGGAGGCGGGTATGAGCCGACTACGGTACCGTACGGCGGATTCGATCACGATTGGGCCCTCGTATTGGCTGCGGATCTGGACCATCGACACAGCCCGTGAAGTGACCGGGATCGGTGTCACGATCGTGGTCGCCGCATGGGTGTTGATCGGGCTCGGCAAGGCGTTCGGGATTCTGATCGCCAACACTGACAGCGCGGCCCCGGTCGGGGTCTATCACGTGGCGAGTGCAACCTTCCGTCGCAGCGACCTGGTGGTGGCCTGCCTGCCAGCGGAGATCGCGCAGGCGGGGCTGGCGCGCGGCTATCTGCGCAGGGGTCCGTGTCCCGGCAATGCCGAACCGGTCGGCAAGATCGCGGTTGCAATCCCCGGCGACACGGTCGTAATCGAACGCGGCGGTGTGACCATCAACGGCAAGCCGATTCCGCACAGTTCGGTCGCGCCCCATGACAGTAAGGGACGGCCGCTCCAGCACGTCCCGTTCGGCAGCTACGTCGTAGCCGCTGATCAAGTCTGGCTGTTCGGCTTCCACGACCGGCGCAGTTGGGATGCGCGCTACTTCGGTCCGGTGCCGATCGCGAACGTGCGCGGGGCACTAAAGCCGGTCCTCACGTGGTGAACGTCATGGCGCACACGAACGGCAATGGTCACAGCCAAAATCATACGACCGAGCAGGGACTGCGGGTCCATCACCTCGCCAATCTCGGCGGGTTGATCGCGCTGGCGGGGCTCGATCTGGAGCCGCCGGACTACTTGCTCGGGGCGCTGCTGAGCGTCGCGCAGGAGACCCGCCGGCTCTCGGCGAGCGAGCGTGAACGAGTAGCCCGCCTGGGGCGCAACAAACTCGATCAACGGGCGACCGGCAAACGGGCGTGGAAGTCGTGGCAACGGGCGCAGGATCTGCATGGGCTGACGCTCAGCGGCACGCAGGTCCGTGACATTATCAAGGCGCTCGGCCATCAGGTCCCTGACGATCCGACGCTCCTGGTACTGGCCTTGAGCGAGGCCTTGACGGAGGCGCGGGTATGAAACGCATCCGGTTCCTCCGCCCGCCGCGCGAGGTCGAACTCAGGCTCCGCCACGAGCAGGCCGAACGGCCGCAGAAGCTGGTGCCGTGGTGGGCGCGCGCGCTGCGGCAACTGGGCGTGCAACACACTCTCCGGCGACAGCAACCGCGCGGCAGTCTCAGCGGGAATCGCGCGCCGCGCGTCAACGTCGCAGAACCCGCATTTTATGCGCGGCGGAGCGTGATCAAGGCATCTTTCTCCCGCAACCGCTGGAGCGGAGCGTGGGCGGCGCACGCGCGTTACCTTGCCCGGCCCGGTGCGCAGCAGGAGTTCAGCAAGGGCCTCGGCTTCGATGCCGAGCGTGAAGATATCGACCTGCTCAACACGGTACGCGGGTGGGAGCAGCAGGACGAGTTACTGTGGCGCTTCATCGTGTCGCCCGAGGACGCCGACCGCATCAATCTGCCCGACCACGTGCGGGGTCTGATCGGCCAGATGGAAAAGGATCTCGGAAGCAGACTCCAATGGGTCGCGATCGACCATCACAACACCGACGACGCGCACGTCCATCTGCTGGTGCGCGGTGTGCGTGAGAACAGCCGCCCGCTGGAGATCAATCGCGACTATTTGCGGACGGGTCTTCGCATCCGCAGCCAGGAGCTCGCGACCAAAGAACTTGGACCCCGCCTGGAGCCCGAGATGCTGCGCGCGCGGGAGCGCGCCGTGCGCCGCGAACAGTGGACCGAGATCGACCGCGCGTTGCAACGGAAGGCCGACCAGCACGGCGTGGTCAGCTACGCGCAGTTCCAGCCGCATAGCGAAGGCGCCCGCATCAAGGCCGAGCAGGAGATCGACCGTCTGCAGTTTCTATCGGGGCTCGGATTGGCGCGGCGAGTCGACGACTACTGCTGGCAGCTCGATAAGAAACACGAGACCGCGTTGCGGGACAAACAGCGCGCGAACGACGTCATCAAGAGCCGGGCTCATGACCGCCGGCAGGGTCGCGGACGCGATCGCGATCGTACGCGTGAGCGCGGAGGGCAGAAGCATGGCTGAACAACGGCCTTATCGGCTTCCCGGGGCGTCGGTGGATGAGCGGCTGACGCGGGCGAAACGGATCGCGTTGCTCGCGCTAGCCGAGGGATTCCTCGCGACTAATCAGGTGGCTACGCAACACGCAGCGCGCGTGCTCGGCTACGCAAAGTGGCTGGGCCGCCCGCTCCTCCACTTCAGCGGGATGGCGATCTACGCGCCGTGGGCGTGGATCGTCTGGTGGGCAAAGTGGCATTGGGCGGCGCAGCTGGAACCGCTCTGGATTGCCTGCATGCGCGAGGCGCTCTACCCTATGGGGGCGATTGCCGGGATCGTCTGCGGGATATTCGCGCTGATCCGCCACGGCTGGTTCGCCAACGTCTCGGATCTGCATGGCTCGGCGCGCTGGGCGACGACGCGCGATCTCAAGGCTGCGCGCCTGCTCGAAACTGGACGCACATTGACCCACCGCACGGGCGTGCTTGTCGGGCGCTGGCGGCGCGGCTATCTGCGTGATTGCGGTCCCGCCCACGTGCTGGTGTTCGCGCCCACCCGCAGCGGCAAAGGCGTCGGCGTCGTGATTCCAACATTGTTGAGTTGGCCACACTCGGTGCTGGTCCACGACCTCAAGGGCGAGAACTGGGCGCTCACCGCCGGCGCCAGGAAACAGATGGGGCAGATCTGCCTGCGCTTCGCGCCGGCCTCCGCCGAGGCGGACGGTGCGCGCTACAACCCGCTCGCCGAAGTGCGGCTGCGCACGCCCAACGAGATTCGCGATGTGCGCAACATCGTGCAGATGATCATCGACCCCGACGGCAAGGGGCTCCCCGACCACTGGTCGCGCGAGGGCTCGGCCTTCCTCACCGGGATGATTCTCGACCAGCTCTACGCCGGACGCGAGCAGACCCTGAGCGGACTCGAAGCGCGGCTCTGCGACCCTTCCCAGCCCATCGACGACACACTCGCGCAGGTCATGCGCGCCGAGCACGACCCCTACGGCACCATGGGCTGGACCGACGCGCGTGGGATACCCACCAGGACCCATCCCATCATCGCCCGCGCGATGCGGTCAATGCTCGACAAGAGTCCTAACGAGCGCTCCGGCGTGATCTCCGAGGTGAAGGGCTTTCTGGAGCTCTATCGCGATCCTGTGATTGCAGCAAATACAGCGGTCTCCGACTTCCGCATCACCGATCTGATGAATCATGACCGCCCGGTCTCGCTCTACATCGTGGTGCCGCTGGCCCACAAGAACAGCCTCAAGCCGGTCATCCGGTTGCTGCTGAGCCAGATTCTGCATCGCCTCACCGAGCATCTGGAATATCGCAACGGACGCGCGGTTACGGGCTACAGGCATCGCCTGTTGTTGATGGTCGACGAGTTTCCCAGTCTCGGGCGGCTGGATGTCTTCGCCGAGTCGCTCGCGCTGGTCGCCGGCTACGGCATCAAGGCCTGCCTGATCGCGCAGGACCTGAGCCAGATTCACGCGGCGTATGGCCATGACGAGGCGATCACTTCGAACTGTCACACGCGGGTCGCCTTCACACCCAACCGGATCGAGACGGCGCGGCTGCTCTCGCAGATGACTGGCGAAACCACCGTGCGCCATGCGCATCGCACGGTCTCCAGCTCCGGTGCCAGCGTTTCGGAACCGGAGGTCGCGCGGCCGTTGATCACGCCTGATGAAGTGATGCGTCTCGGTGGCAACGAGGCCCTGATCTTTACCAGCGGCCGGCCCGCGATCCGCGCGCGCAAGCTGCGCTACTACAACCAGCCCGCGTTCCAGCGACTCACGCAGATTCCACCACCGGCGGTGAGCGATCGCATAGAGCAAAGTGCCGAGGAACTTACGGGCGAATTGCCGCTCGCGGCTGAAGCCAATCGCGCCCTCCAAGGCGAGCCACCAGATGACTTACCGAAGGAAACGAAACCGGCGGCATCAACGAATAGCTCGAAAGCACACGGCTCGAAGACCGCAGCCGATCCGCGCCAGTTCTCCTTTCTACATGCGGCACTGGAACACGACGAGGACGATGCAGCGACCAAGCCAGAACCACGGGAGCGACTCCTATGAGACGGCAACTCACTGCCTACCTGAGCGACGAGGAATATCACCGGCTGCGCGACGAGGCCGACGACCGCGGCATCACGCTCTCGCGCTACGTGAAAGAGCGGTTGTTCCACGGCGATGTCGGTTCCGGACTGACGCTCTCGGATGCGACGCTCGCAGCGACCGAGAAGCGGCTCATGCAGGCGATGCGCACGGCGGGCGGCGAGACTCTCAAACCGCTGGCGCTGCAGCTCACCACGTTGCTCACGATGTTCGACCACTTCGTGCTGAGCCTTCTGAGCCATCTGCCCGAGATTCCCGAGGCGCAGCGGAAGACCGCGCTCGCTTCGGGCCAGCGGCGCCACCGCGGGTGGCGCGCCGAGGTAGAGGAGACGCTGAAGCGGATGCAACAGCCGTTGCCGCCGCGCAACGACGGAAAAGAGGAATCCACATGAGCACGGTCCACCAGTTGCAGGAACACCGGCGCGACGAATTGCTCCGCCGCCAGCTCGGCGGACCCATCCTCGACGCCATCGTCAATCCACTCATCACCGAGATCATGATCAACGAGGACGGCCAGGTCTGGTACGAGGAGCACGGGACGGGCATGCGCGACGCGGGCTTCGCGCTGTCACCGTCGCAGATCGAGAGTCTGATCGGCACCGTCGCCGCGTCCCTCGGCATGGTGGCGAATCTGGACCATCCGATTATCGAAGGCGAACTGTCGATCGGCGGAATCCGTTTCGAGGGACTGCTCCCGCCGGTCGCGCGGAAACCGTGTTGCGTGATGCGCAAGCCCGCGCAGGTTTTTTACACGTTCGACCACTATCTCGCCGACGGCATTCTCTCACCGCCGCATGCGGCGATCCTCCGGGATGCGATCGACCAGCGGCTTAACATCGTCATCGCCGGCGGCACCGGCTCAGGCAAGACCACGCTGGCCGGCGCAGTGCTTAACGAGATCGTCGCCCGCAGCGACCCCAACCAGCGCTACGTCATTATCGAGGACACGCTCGAACTCCAGTGCCGCGCGCGCAATCTCGTGCAACTGCATACCGCCGCTACTGCCGACATGACCAGGCTGGTACGCACCACGATGCGCTTGCGGCCCGACCGCATCATCATCGGCGAAGTCCGTGGAGCCGAGGCTCTCGCCTTGCTCAAGGCCTGGAACACGGGGCATCCCGGCGGCGTCACCACGATCCACGCCAACAGCGCCCGTTCCGCCCTCACGCGCTTATCGAGTCTGGTGCAGGAGGCGGGCGTCCCGCCGCAGCCCGAACTGATCGCCGAAACCATCAACCTGATCGCCTTCATCGTGCGCACCCCGCGCGGACGACGCGTCACCGAGCTGGTGCGCGTAGGAGGCTACCACCCCCAATCCGGTTTCGAACTGGTTCCCATCGCCGCCGAGAAATTGGCGGACGACGAACATAACGGAGGTTGAGGAGATGAAGAGATACACGAGGATCACCAACGCCATTCGCAAGCACTCAAACCGTATCGCCTATGCGAGTGCGGTCCTGACGATCGCGTGGCCTGCGCGAGCCTTTGCCGCCGTCGCGGGTGGCACGCTGCCGTGGGATCAGCCGCTGACGACCTTGCAGAACGATCTGCAGGGCACCGTCGCGCACGCGGTCACCACCGCCGCGATTATCGGCACCGGCATTCTCTGGTCGGTCACCGAGCACGGCACCGGCGTCCGCAAGATGTCGGCGGTCGCTTTCGGCGGCTCCTGCGCGCTGGGTGCCACCCAGCTCATGACCACGCTCTTCCCGCTGGGCGGGGCCTTGTTCTAGGAGCGACTGCGATGAAACAGGAAGATCGGCGGGTGAGCGCGATCCATCAGTCGCTCACGCATCCCATCCTGCTGGCGGGCGCCGAACGCCCGTTGGCCTTGGCGAACTGGATCGCGGCCGCCGCACTGACGCTCGGGGCGGGGTTGCACTGGTACACGCTCGTGATGAGCGCCGTGCTGCTCACACTCGGCCACTGGGCGCTGGTGCAGGCCGCCAAGTTCGATCCGCAGCTCAGCCGAGTCTACGTCCGCCACATCCGTTACCAGGATTATTACCCGGCCCGCGCCTCGATCGACGCGCCACCACCTCACGTCCGGCCCGCAGTACCGAATCCCAAGGAGATGCGTGTGTGAACTGGGAAGGAGAGGAGAAGGATGATGATTAGGGAGTTCAAGGATCTCAGACGAAAAAAGGATCGGCGGCAAGGTCTGCCCGATCAGCTCAACTACGCGTTACCGGTCGACGATCACACGATCGCGCTCAAGGACGGCTCGTTCCTGGCGTGCTTCGAATGCGCGGGACCCGATCTCAATTCGGCGAGTGTCGAGGAACTCGACGTCCATCGGGCGCAAGCCAATCGCGCCCTGGCGCGGCTCGACGACGGCTTCATGTATAACGTGGACCTTATTCGCTACCCCAGCGTCGACTATCCCGTCCGCCGCTTTCCCGATCCGGTCAGTACCGCGCTGGAACGCGAGCGGGAGCTTCAGTACACCGTAGAAGGCCGTCACTGCGAGACCCGCTGTTTACTGACGATTACTTATCGGCCGCCGACAGAGACGCAAACCCGCGTCGCCGGGGTCTTTCTCTCGGGGATGCCGCAACGTACCGATTGGCGCAAACAGCTCGACTGGTTTCAGGGCAAGCTGCGCGAATTCGTCGACGCCATCAGCCCGGTCTGGAAACTGACGCCACTCGAGTTGCCCGAGCTGTTGTCGCATCTCGCCACCTGCATCAACGGCCGGATGACAACGATTCGTCCGCCGAGTGTCCCGACCTACCTCGACGCGATTATCGGCAATCAGGACTTTATCGCAGGCTTCAGGCCGCGGATCGGCGGACGCCATATCCGGGTGATCGCGCTCGCGGGCTTCCCACCGTTCTCCTACGCCGAGATGGCGACCTTCCTCAGCGAACTGCCGATTTGCTACCGCTACTCGGTTCGTGGGATTCCGGTAGGCCCGCGCACCGCTATCAGCCAGCTCACGACCTACCGCCGCAACTGGTTCCAGAAGCGACTCGGGCTGCGCGGGATGATCAGCGAGCACTTCGGCTCAGGCGCCGGTGCGGCTTTCCAAAATCAACACGCCCTGCGGATGGCGGCCGATGCCGACGAGGCGATCACCGAGGCCGAAGGCGGCGCCGTCCGTTACTGCTACGTCACCCCGAAGGTCATCATCACCGAAGATGACGCCGAGACCGCCGACGCGAACGCACAGCTGGTCTTCAAGGCCTGCCAGAACATGGGCTTCGAGCCGCGCATCGAAACGATTAACGCCGCCGAGGCCTATCTGGGCTCGCTGCCGGGACACGGCTGGTTCGATATTCGCCGCCCGCTGGTCAATACGCAGAACCTCGCCGACATCCTGCCGCTCACCAGCATCTGGGCCGGACTCGAGACCAATCCGTGTCCCTACTATCCGAAGGACACGCCGGCACTCTGTTACGGCGCGACTACCGGCAGCACCCCGTTTCGCTTCAGCCCGCACGTCAACGACACCGGTCACACCGCGATCTTCGGTCCTACTGGCAGCGGCAAGAGCGTCGCGCTCGGCACTATCGCGGTCAACTTCCGCGCGATCCCGGATGGCCAGGTCTTCTTCTTCGACAAGGGCTACTCGGCTTGCGTCCTGACACACGCGCTCGGCGGCCAGCATCTCGATCTCGGAGAAGACGACGTGCCGCTGCAGCCGCTGGCCCGCATCGACGATCCGACCGACCGCATGCAGGTGCAGGAGCTGTTGGAAAGTTCGCTCGAACTGCATGGCGTCAAGTTGATCCCGACCCAGCGCAAGGCGCTCTGGCGCGCCCTCGAACTGGTCGCCGAAGGTCCGGTCAAGCAACGCACCATCAGCAATCTCGTGACCCAGGTACAGGACGCGCAACTACGTGACGGTCTCGGCGCCTTCTCATTGGCCGGGCCGCTCGGTCGTTTCCTCGACGCTGACCAGGACATGCTGCTCACCGGCTCCTTCGTCACCTTCGAGCTCGAAACCCTGATGGGGATGGGTCCCAAAGTAGTGGTCCCCGTCCTGATGTACCTCTTCCACCGCATCGCCCAGCGGCTCGACGGCCGCCCGACCCTCATTATCCTCGACGAGGCCTGGATTATGCTCGCCAACAGCATCTTCGGCGCGAAGATCGAAGAATGGCTTCGCACGCTGCGCAAGAAGAATGCGGCTGTCATACTTGCCACGCAAAGTCTCGCCGAGCTCGTCAGCTCACCGCATCGCGACGTGATTCTCGAGTCCTGTCCGACCAAGCTCTATCTGCCCAACCCCGAAGCGAAGAACGCCGCGAGTCGCGAACTCTATCGACGCTTTGGTTTGACTGATCGCCAGACCGACATCGTCGCGGAGGCCACCCCGAAGCGGCACTACTATTACGTCTCGCCGCTCGGCCGCCGCCTCTTTCAGTTCGCCCTCGGCCCGGCGGCCCTCGCCTTCATCGGCGCGGGCTCGAAGGACGATGTCTTCTTATGCCGCCGGCTGATACGCGAATACGGCGAGGGCTGGGCAGCCGAGTGGCTGCGCCGCCGTGATCTCGACGATTGGGCGGATTATCTCGTTCAGCTCCGTCAGCGGGACGCGACTTCTATGGTCGCGCCGCCACATAACGACGATGACGATTTACCCATCAATCTTAACGGCAAGGAGGTAGTCCATTGAAATCAATAGGTCCAAATCGTTCGCGCGTTGTCGGGCTCCTGGCCCTGACTGCGTCACTCGTCACTCCGTTACCCGCACAGGCCGTCCTGGGGGTCGGCGATACGGTCTTCGATCCGACGATGTACGCGACCCAGCTGCTGCAACTGCAGCAGGCCACCGCCACCGTCACGAATCTGGCCCAGCAGCTCCAGTACGCGGTCAAGAACACTACTAGAGGCGGCGCCGGGGTCTGGCAGTCCAATCAGGCCTTGCTGACCAATCTCGGCGAGATTATCAATCAGCAGGAAGGGTTGTCCTACACGGTGCAGGGGCTCAGCCAGCAGTTTCAGCAGCTCTATCCCGGTTTCGCGACGGCCACGACCAGCGGCGCGCAGAGTCCCCAAGCCACCGTTGATACGACGCTCAATACGCTCAACGGCGCCCTGGCTTCGGCGCAGTCGCAGGCCAACAATTTTGCTAACGAACAGACCGCCTTGCAAAGCCTTGAGCTCAAGAACCAAACGGCGGTAGGCAATCTGCAGGCGGTGCAGGTGAGTAACGAAATAGCCCTCGCGCAGGTCCAGCAGATCCAGCTGCTCCGCCAGCTCGTGATGGCCCAGATGAACGCCCAGAACGTAGCCGCCGCAAGCCAGATCAACACCCAGGCCCAGAGCAACCTAGCGGCAGCAGCGTTTTTCTCCGCACCGGCGTCGCCCAATACTCCCGACTCATTCCACAATGCCGCGTCACCTCCGCAGCCGTAAAAATCGATCCACGATGGATAGCCAATGAAATCAACAAAAAGCCGAATCCTGACTCTACTCGCGATCATCGGGGTCTGCGCAGCGCTATATGGCGGCTGGCGACTCTACCAAGAGCAAGACGCTGAACAGGAAAGGCGCAATTTCTTTTCGGCGCCGGCTTCGACAGCTTCGGGTGCCCCGAATGCTTTTCGCGACGCCCCGCCACCTCCGCAGCCCTGAGACGCGGATCCGGCAAGGAGAATTGTCATGACCTTCAACGATATCGCGACACAGTTCTATAGTGCAGGAGCCAACTACAGTGCGGCGATCAGACCGTATGTGCTCAAACTTTTCTTCGCCCTTCTCCTAATCGATATTTTGATCTCTTGGATTCAGTTTATGGCAGAGGGTCAGCTCGACGCCCAACATTTCGTGGGGCGGCTTCTGAGACATATTTTAAGCGGCGGGTTCGTCTATTTGATGATCGTGAATGCGTTCTCCTGGATGAACGCCGTCATTGCGAGCTTCTCTGGCGTTGGGGCGGCGGTCACTGGGCTGCCAGCGCTGAACCCTCAAACCGTGCTGCAGCTCGGCACAAATATGGCGAGTACTATTTTCAACTCGCAGGGCAGCGCCAGCATAATGACGAATCTTGAACAAGCAATCGTTCAAAGCGTCGTAGCGTTCATTGTTCTGCTTTCCTTTGTTGTTACCGCTTCCATCCTGCTTCTAACTTTAGTTGAGTCCTACCTCGTAGTTGGTGGTGGTGTTCTTTTGCTGGGATTGGGCGCGAACCGCTTTACCGCACCCGCTGCCGAAGGCTATTTCGGTTACGTCATTCGGGTCGGAGTACGACTGTTATTCTTCTACCTAGTCCTCGCCATCGGCGTGCAAATGGCAGCGCAATGGAGCGCGGCGCTAGCTGCTGCGTGTAAGCCAGTGGCGACCACCATCCCGTGGTGGACTACTTACGGTGCGCCTCCTACCTCTATCGTTACCACGGTATGCTCGGGCTCGATCTCGGCTGCGGACATGTTGAACTACACAGCCTTCTCTGTCGTCTTCATGATCGTTAGTATCGCAGTCCCGCATGTGGCGGCCAGTATCGCCGGTGGCACGATAGGGCTTGCGCTCAGCCATGCCTTCGAAGCGGCAGTCATTGCGCGCACCATCGTTCGTCCGATTACCAACACGCTGCAAACCGGCTTCAACAAGGTCGCGCAACTTGGCGGCGGACGCGCTGACGCCAAGACCGAAGGCAGCAACTGGGTCAACGCTATGGATTTTGGCCATCGCGCTCGACAGATCAGCAATCTCGGTCCCGATCAGGGTCCACGCGTGCCTGCGCCAAAGGACGTTGGATCCACGAGCCGACTCAATGGTGCTCCTACGCGCGGGGTCGGCGCAGCACCAACCGCCGGGATAGGAAAGCCGACTCGCAAAGTCTAATTCGCCCTTTATTGAGGAGGTTTCCCTATGAGCGCCTCAATTACCGAAACCGAAATCCGGCGGCATCTCGGCGCGCTGAGACAGCCCGGCCGGATGATGCTCGCCGAGAATTGCAGCGCGAAGGTGATCCCGACGGCGCTACGCTGGTTGCGCCGCGAGAATGCTCGGGGCTCCCATATCTTCGTTCGCCCAGCCGGGATTCATCACCTTTCTTTGGTTGATGACGTGTCAGCACCAGTGGTTGCGGAAATGACTCGCCTCGGAACTGAACCGACAGTCGTAGTGGAAACTTCCCCAACAACTTTCAGGCATGGCTCAACCATGGACGAGTGTTGAGCCATCAGATGAGTACGCTAGCCACCCGTGAGCTCGCACGCCGCTTCGGCGGCGATCCATCGAGCGCGGACTAGAGGCATTTCGGCAGGCTCGCTGGCTTTACCAATCAGAAGGAGAGGCGGCGACTTCCGAGCGGACTCCCGCCGTTCGTGAAAACTCCGCGAGGCCGCAGGGCGCATCTATGCGCTGGCCGGGCAGTTTCTGCGGGAAGTGGCCGCCATAGCCGAACAAACGAAAGCCGACCGCGAAAATCGGAGACCTCCAGCCCGACGACGAGAAGTTAGGGCTATCAGGACATTAGAAACTTTTCATGGTGATCCGCGTTATAGCGGCGACCTTCATCGCGCGGACCTGGCTTGGGCCATCTACGCCGCCAGTCGCGGCTTATCCCAAGCGCATATTGAGGAAGCGATTTTTTATGGGCGCGATCTTTCCAAAAAAGGCGGAAGCCTTCGTCAGCTCGATTATGTCGAGCGCACAGCTGCAAAGGCCTGATTTCGATACTGTGAACTGGCCCCTTTCGATACTGTAAGTTGGCCCCACCCCCGAGTAGCTGAGCATCCTGCCGAGAGCGGTGGGAGGCTTGGGATGGAGCGGAGAGCCAAGGTGGAGCTGTTCGAGGAGATTCGGCGGGAGTACGAGTTCGGCATCGGGACGGTTAGGGGAGTAGCCGACCGGCTGGGGGTGCATCGGCGGATGGTGCGGCAGGCGTTAGCCAACGCCGAGCCGCCGGAACGCAAACGGGTCACACGCGAGCGGCCGGTGATGGGACCGCTGCGTCCGTTCATCGATGCGATTCTGGAAGCAGACCGGAGCGCGCCGCGCAAACAGCGTCACACGGCGCATCGGATCTACGAGCGGATCCGGCGCGCGTTACCGGAGCACAAAGTGGCGGAGGTCACGGTGCGGGTGTATGTGCGCGAACGCAAACGTGAGCTGGGTTGGTCGACGCGCACGACCTGCGTACCGCAGAGTTACGCGCCAGGGCAGGAAGGCCAGGTCGATTGGTACGAGGCGTGGGCGGAGCTGGGCGGCGCGCAAGTCAAGCTGCAGGTCTTCGCGCTGCGCAGTATGGTAAGCGGCGCGGCGTTCCATCGGGCCTATCAGCGGGCGACGCAGCAGGCGTTTCTGGAGGCCCATGAGCACGCGTTCCGGTATTTTGGCGGCGTCTTCCGACTGCTGCGCTACGACAACCTGAAGAGCGCGGTGAAGCAGATCCTGCGGGGCCATCGGCGCGAGGAAACCACGCGCTTCATTGCCTTCCGTTCGCACTGGCGCTTTGCGAGCGACTTTTGCACGCCGTACGAGGCGCACGAGAAGGGCGGGATCGAAGGCGAGGCCGGCTACTTTCGCCGCAATCACTGGGTGCCTGTACCGCAAGCCCGGGACCTCACGGAGCTCAACGCTCAGTTGCTGGCGGCGTGTCACGAGGACGAGGGGCGCGTGATCGACGGTCATGCCACGGCCGTGGGTACGACGATGATCGCGGAGCGCGCGCAGTTGTTGCCGCTCGCCGAACAGGGCTTCCCCTTGGCGGAGCTAACCTTCCCGCGTGTGGACGGCCTCGGCTGCGTGCGGGTGCGAACCAATCTCTACTCGGCGCCGGCGCCCCGCTTGGAGCCAAAGATGAAGACTCGCAGCGATTTCCTCGCGAAATCGGCGTACCAGCCGTGACTTGCCGATACCGGCTTCACCGCTAATCGTAACGACTTGCCCCTCGCCGTCGCGTGCGCGGGCCCAGCGGTTCAGCAACGAACGCAGTTCGTCTTCACGACCAACAAGCGGGTCAGGTTGCCTGTCGCAGCGGCGGCCTCAAAGCGACCGAGCACGCCGCTTGGCCGCACCACACAATAGAGCTGGAGCGGAAGCTGGATGCCCTTGAGCTGATGTGCGCCACGATCTTCGACGACAAACAATCCGGAGATCAGCTAACCGAGTCTCGGAGGGCGGCGCATGGTTTCGGAATGCGGAGGGCGGGCCTGCGAGCGTGACGGACGGCTGCGACGGCGGGTTTGCGAGCTCGCGCGAGGCGACTATTCCTATCGAAACGCAGCTCGCACGAAGCTGAGGCGCTACGAATGCATCCAGTTCCTTAGTTCACTTGACTCTTATGGGTTTAAGTCAGTCAGCGCGAGACGGAAAATCTTAGCTCTCGAGCGACAACGGAGCTCGCTGAGCTATCGATACTTGATGGTCTCGTCGATCCAACGAACAACGGCGATCAGACTGCCAGAGACGATCGCTAGTGCCGCCAACGCGGTTAGGCCCTTCCAATCCCAACTCAGTAATCCAAGCGCCGCTAATAACAAAATGGTGGGTGGCGAGCTGAGGAACCAAATCAAAAGCGCACGATTCCTAGCGTCTGATTGGACTAGCGGACGCGTTAAATCGCTCTTCCATCTGACGCGTCGGGTGTCGCGCATCGAGCAACCTAAGCCATAGGAAACTTCACTCGACCAAAAACGAAACATCTGCACGGGCAGGCCCTGCAGTTCATTGGCTGAGCGGCAATTGTAATGCCGCAAAGTACCATGCAAGCATCAACCCGACTATGAGAACTGCCGTGATCTGCACCGAGCGGGTTCTAAAGATTGCAGCAGCTATAGCCGCGATAGTCATGATGCCGACAGCCGAGTTCTGCTGGTTTACTGTTTGAGCACCAACATAGAGAACATTAACCAGTGCGGCGTAGGAGCTCTGCGTCGCAAAAGCGACCATGTATTTCCAACCTTCTTCGCGATGAAAAGCTTCTAGATCCACAACTCCCTCCAACGGCACGCGGAGGCATGTCAGACGCGCCTGCACATAGAGTATTGCCGCCGCTGCAAAGAGAATTCCGATTTCTCCTGTGCTCTAGGCGAGGGTTCCTCGCAGATCCCACAAGCCAATCCACCAAGCGACCACACTGAGCAGCGAAAAGAGCATCCATGCGGCGTTGAGCCAGGAGAACCGCAAACGTTTGGTAGCGCTGATAAGATCGCCGGTTGTAGCGAGTATATGCGCTATCGCCAGACCGTAGACGAAAGACAGCAACACAATGACATAGTCGAATGACTTCACTTCAGTTCTCGCGTCGGGGAGCGTCCAGCTTTAATTGCCCTCTCTAATCGTTGGTAGGAAGCGGCCGAATTTGTCCCGAGCAGCAATCAGTGCTCGTTCCACTCCTCCAGCTCTCCCTGGCTTTTCATAGAGCCAAACGAACCATCGCTGATCCTGTTCAGCAGCGGCGGCGGAGCTGATGAAGGTTCCTCGCGACGTTCGTCTCTCACGTCGCTCCCGCGCGCATCCGGCGGCGACACGCTGTCGCCATTGCGCTTCTGACAATGAGTGAGCCAGCGGCTGGAGTAAGGCTTCACCAGCGGCAGTGGTCAGGCGTGCGTGATTTCCGCATCGCGGACAGAAAAAGCTAGGCACAAGCTCGGATTATCGCGTCCGTCAGGATCGCGCAAGCGCCGCTGGTTCTCCGCAGGACAGAATGTCAGGTTCGCTCAACGAGGTGAAAAAAGCTCGCGACCGGGCGGCACGCGCAGTGCAAAACTAACCTGAACGCTCATACCGCGTCTTTCGAGGCGCCGCCGAGTGTGGTGGTGGCCAGCTCGCTCACGGTGACCGGCGGGTAGGACTTCGTCGGCCTGAAAGATCTCGTGCTTCCCGAGGTGGGCGAAGAGCGAGCCCTCCGCGCTAAAGGCCGACGATTGAGCGAGGGTGTCGAGGCGGAAGTCGCGCCGCTGAAATTTGCCCTTACCAAGATAGCCCCACTCAGCAAAAGTGATCGGCTGGTCGTCGCAGGCGCATCTTGAGCGCGTCGCCGTGGACGAGGTTCTGCAAGAGCACGTAGGAGGCAGCCCGGCAGAGGTCGTCTGATTCTCTGGGGTTCAGGTAGTCGGCGAGAATCTCCAGCAGGTTCGCGCGGCACTCGGCGATGTTGTCCTCTAAAAGCTCACCGTAAATGCACATCACAGCGAGAAGCGCGTAATGTCGCCTTTCAAAATCGGACTTTCCGAACTTGAGTTCTACGGCGGCGAGCTTTCGCTGCAGTACGCGCATGAGGAAGTTCCTGCTCCCGCAAGCAGGCTCCAAGAAGCGGGAATCAACGCGCTCCGTCTCGTGCTTGACAAGGTCGAGCATCGCTTCGACCATCCAAGGGGGAGTGAACACCTCACCATGGTCGGCGACGCGTCTCTTTGACCTGATCTGGCTCATGGTCAAATCCCTAGCCCGCGTTGATACTGCCGAACGAGACGTTTCAGTCCCGCTCGTCTGGTGCATCGAAGGATTTCGCGCCTGGGGCTTCTCAGTCTGAAGCTCGCCTTAAAGAGCGCATATCAGCAGAAAGCTCCACACATCCAGGACGAAGCAGTAACAGCGGACACGGCGCGAAGCCGCACAGTCAACACATTTTTGTCGACTTGACGGCTTGATATTTGCGAGATATGCTGCGAAGAGCGGACTTTAACATGATCCATCGCCTAGAGATCTCGAACTTTTATTCTTTTCGCGAGCAACAGGTCATCGACCTGCGAGTTGCTGCCAACGTTCCGGACTTACCGGGTCGCTTCGCGCCTGCTTGGCGGGAAGCGAAAGAGCTCGCACCAAAGGTCGTTGCGCTCTTCGGTCCCAATGCTGCTGGGAAGTCCAATGTACTCCGATCCCTAGGCTTTCTGTCGTGGTTCGCGAGCCAGAGCTTTCGTCACCCGCCCGATGCGTTTCTGCCATACCAGCGGTTCAATGACAGGGAGAGCGAGGAATCCTCTACACGACTGGCCATACGCTTCGCGGGGCCTGCGGACACCAGCAGGGCGAGCGATCCAGCGACGTCCCAATGCTGCTATGCCTATGAGCTGGAGCTTGGCGACTCCAAGGGTAAGCCGCAGCATGTCATAAGCGAGACGCTGCACTACTGGCCCAAGGTCGGCGGCCGACAAGTGCGCCTATTCGAACGCAAGCAGGATGGTTCGATTACTGCAGGAAAATCCTTTCAACTCGCGGGATACAGATCTGCGGTCGACAAGATTCTGCGACCGAACGCCAGCCTAATTTCTACTCTTGCCCAGCTTGATCATCCGCTCGCTCTGCTTGGCCGCCAACTGGCCACCACCATCTACTCGAACTTGCTCATCGAAAAGGTCGAGACAACCGAGGACGTCATCGTCCGCCATTATGCTGCCAACCCTAACCTTCTCCAGTCCCTGAACCGCGAGATCGAGCGCGTCGACCTCGGCATCCGCAAGATGCAGATCCAGACGGGACCGAACGGGCCTGTCGCGCTGTTCGAGCATCAGGGATTGACCACTCCTCTCCCGGTCCAACTGGAAAGTCATGGGACACGCACCTTCATTCGGATATTTCCACTCCTTGAAGCGGCCCTTGAAACCGGCGGGATCGCGGTTGTGGACGAACTGGATCTCTCCATTCATCCAATCGTCCTTCCCGAGATAGTTCGTTGGTTCCATGACGCCGAACGCAATCCTCACAACGCTCAACTCTGGATGACCTGCCAAAATGCATCGCTGCTCGAGGAGCTGGTAAAAGAAGAAGTTTTCTTTTGCGAGAAGGATTCGAAGGGTCGCACGACCATTTACGGCCTCCGAGATGTTCAAGCAGTCCGCCGGAATGACAACTATTACCGGAAGTACCTCGGTGGACTGTACGGCGCGGTGCCCCATCTCGGATGAGACGCCGGCGAACTGCACGCCCGCAGCGCCGACCGGTCTTTTTGGGTTGCGAAGGTGAGAGCGAGCGCGGCTACGCCACGCTTATCGGCCGTTTGCGGGAGCAGCTTCGGCCGGATCTCCACCTCGATGTCAAATTGCTTAGGCCCGGCGGTGGCGACCCGCTCGCACTGGTCCAGCGGGCGTGCGAGATAATCGCTCGAAACGAGCGCAATCATGATTTCCGCTACACAGTCCGGGCAATTCTTCTGGACAGCGACAAGCTCGGCCAAACCCCGACGCGCGACGAAAACATGATTCGCATCGCCGAAGGCGAGCGCCTGCACCTCATCTGGCAAGAACCATCACATGAAGCTCTGCTGCTTCGGCATCTTGACGGATGTCAGACACTTCGACCCCCAAGCGCAGCTGCAGCGCTCACTGAATTACTTCGGCGCTGGCCGGATTACATGAAAGCGAGTTCGGCGGACCGTCTGTCTACGAGAATCGGTGCGCAACAGATCGCGGCAGCCGCATCCGTCGAAACATCACTTCGCGAGTTTCTGCGCACAATCGGGTTTCTGTGACGTAGGGACAACTCCTGCTCAACGTTGGCACGAATCTACCCCGTACTCCGGAGGCGATTATGCTGAAGGCCTTGGATACGCTGACAAAGATCATCGAACGCAGCATTGGGCTTCTCGAAAAGCTCGAGGCTTTTGGCGGTCAGAGAAAACGGAAGAGGCTCGCTCAGACCCTTCATTTGACGTATCTGCGGGTCAACGACTGCGTAACATCAGGGGAGCAGATAATTGATGTGCTTCAAAGTTTCGCCAAGGACCCGGGGGGGCAATTTTCCTTCTCAGGCAAACACGAAATTCAAAGCGAAGGGATTTATCTAGAAGGCCTGCTCAAGCGCCAGAGCGCAAGGCTCGATGCACTGGCCGATTGTCTACACGACTATTCCGAAATCATCCGTGCCCTGGACGCCGCCTCTATGTTGATCTGCAGCAATTCATCGCCTTCAAAGGCGTCGGCGTGGACTGGATCGCGGTCCTTCTGGAACGGGGGAGATTCCCTTCGATTCTCTCGACCTTAAGGATTTGGAGCAGCTCGCGACGCGCTCGAGTTTCATGCTGGAAGAAGACGTGCAGGAAGGTGCTGCAGTTAAAGATCCCCTTCAAAGTGTCGGAGACTTTCTCCCCTGGTACAATCAGGTTGCTGCGATATCCCAGCGCATGGCTGCCAACTCGGTCGAACTGACCACTCTCTTTGAGAACGATCAGAATGTCGATAGCCCGGTGAACGCTGAGAATTTTCAACGTCTCAACGATTTCCTTCGCCGCAACGACTTGCGGCATCACCTCACCGAGGCCAAGGGGAATTTGCAGAAAATCAAAACCTTTTTTGACACGAACTTTTCTGTCGCGGAACTGATGATCGACGTCGGCAGCGAACAGCTTAAGAAGAAGATACGCTGGTAGCTGCACATCGCCCCAACCATTAAATCTGTTCTATAGCTTTGCGGGCGGTGCGCTCGGCGTATTCCACCTGGCGTTTGCGGCTGCCCTTCTTGCCGAGATCGCGACCATCCAGCAGCTCGGCTTTGATCTGTTCCAGCGTCAGACCGCGGCCGGCGGCGTGTTTCGCCCAAGCCATATCAGCGAGGTGAAAATCGCCGGCTTTCACTTGTGTGAACCAATCGTTGATCTTCGCTAGCTCGGCAGTTCGCCCAACCATCGTCAAGGCGGCCGTCGTCCCTGACCGAGGTGGTAGCGTGCGGCGCCTCAGGCCGCTCCCGCCAAGGGCGCCGCGCAACTCGCAATGGCTGTGGAGCCCGCGCTTGATGCCGTCGATGAGCCCGCTCAGCGCCGAACGAAACCGCCATCAGTACAAGCACCACGCCGCCCGCCCAGACCCAGTAATCGTGCAGGAAACCGAATGCGCTCCGCAGGTCGGGCACAGCCTGCTTGCTCCACAGATTGTAGACGTAGGTGACAGTCAGGCCCGCGATCAGCGTTCCGACCCATGCCCACAATCGTCGCAAATGCGGCCACGCCCACCACACCGAATTAACCCGGCCCCTTATTCAATTCGTCGAGCAGAGTTTGGGCTTCCTTCAGGTCCTTAGTATCGAAGCCCTCGGTGAACCAGTTATAAATCTCCGAGAGCATCGTGCGGGCTTCGTCGCGGCGTCCGGTATCGCGGAGCAATCGCGCGAGGCTGGTGGTTGCGCGCAGCTCCGGCGATTTCATACCTAATTGGCGTGAGAGTTTTATCGCATCGCGGAAATCTCCTTCAGCGAGGTCGATTTGATGCTGGTCTTTGCGCAGGAGCAATTCGCCCCGCAAGGTAAGCGTAATCGGTTGAAACAAGCGTTCCTCGGTGCTCGCATCCAGAGCTTGTTGAAACGTGGTGAGCGCTTTTTCGAAGGCTCCCGAAAGGACGTAGACTTCCGCCAAGAGAGTAAGCAAGCATCCGCGCGTCAGGTTGAACCTTATCGCGTCAAGTTCGGCTAGGGCCTTACATATTGTTTCCGCCGCCCCACCGATTTCGTCGAGCTGTGCGCTGGCCCAGGCGCGTGCGATGCGCCCCACCTCGCGATGAATTGGAAATCCGAGGTCAGCTGAAAGCTTCTCTTGCTCTTCGGCGATGGCGCGAGCATGAGCAAAATCGCTAAGCAAAAAATCTAGCAATATGATGGGAAAATCCGCCGCTACGACACCAAACGGTTTGTTCAGGCGGCGAGCGAGTTCGCGAGCCTCATTTCGCTGAAGCAAAGCCCGATCAGGATAGCCCAACATCCAATCTTCGATTGGCCAAATGGAAATGGCATAAACGCGCAAATCCTCCGGCGCCTCCCGAAAATCTTCTTCGCGATAGTGGTCGACTACCCGGTGATGATGTTCACGAGCGGCGGCGATCTCGCCTAGAAAAAACCGTGAGTGCCCCTGCATGAAGTGCGCAGTCGCTAACGCCCGTGGCTGCTGTGACCGCTTCCCAGCCTGCAGCATCTGATCGGCTAAATCCAGCGAAGCCTTTAGTTCTCGTTGCGTCACGGTGGTGGTCCACAGGCCGCGGAAAACGTCGAGCGCCTCGGCGTCGCCGACGCTTCCCGCCAGGGTTTGCGCTCGCATGTATGCTGCGGTCGTATCAATCGCGGACCAACCTTGCGTTGCGACAAACAAACTCCCAAGTTCGATTTGTAACTTGAATTCCCGACGATCGCGTTCCTTCGACTCTGGCTGCATCAGCATCATCGCAAGAGCGTCGCGGTAGTGGCGTTCGGCTTCGCGATAGGCTCTTCGCGCGGCAGCTCGCTCGGCGGCCAATTGAAAGTAATGGGCCGCTTTCTCCGCGTTGTTGGCTTTACCGTAGTGGTTTGCTAGCTCGGCCGCGATCGCATTCACATGACTGCCGTAGGAAGCCTCCATCAGCTCCGCGACCCTGAGATGCAGCGTTATGCGATGACTCGATGGTATGCGGTCGTAGAGCGTCTCTTGGTAAAGCGCATGATGAAAGCGCCAACCGGATGCCACAGTCCCGTCTGGCCACGTCGCCGCGCCGCCGCTATCGATGAATTGCTGATTGCGTGCGAGACGAGTGCAACATGCGTCGATCTCCACAAGCGGACGTTCCAGAGCAACGGCAACTGCTGCCGTCGAAAACTCCATGCCCGCGACGCTCGCTGCTTCCAGGATACGCTGCTCATCGGCCGAGAGCACTTGCAGGTTGCGCTCGATCATCTGACGGATATTGCGTGGCGCTTCGATCTTGTCCGCATCAGCCAGCGAGCCCTGTTCGAGCAGATAATCGACCACGTTCACCATGAAGAGCGGATTTCCCTCGGTGCGACGGTAAATGGAAGATGGAAGCGATTTTTTTTCGTCCAAGCGCTGAGCGAGATACGTTGCCACGTCCGATTCGTTGAGCAATGGTAAGCTCAACTCAATGCAGTTCCGATGTAGCTCCAACTCTTCCTTCATCGCGCGCAGTGGATGATCGCCTGCTAGCATCTCGACCGGCCGATAAGTCCCGAGAATCATCAAGCGCGCCGATTCTGTCCTTCTCGCAACGGTGGCGATCAGATCAAGCGTCGACGGATCACTCCAGTGCAAATCTTCGAGGAACAGCACCAGTGGTGTGTTGGCGGCGATCACTTCGAGCGCCTCGGCCATCTCCCGCAGCATCCGCTGCTGCGTCGTGCCTTGCGCCAGTCCTTGTAGCCGGACACGATCTTCGGCACTAACCAAACTTGGCATCTGCGCCAGCCATGCTGGAGCCATCCGATGCAGAATCTCAACTAGCTTGTCGCCGCCCGGCTCGCGACACAGGCGTATTAGTGCTTCCAAAATGGGCATGTAGGGTTCACCTGACCCGTACTGCTCGACGCACTGGCCTCGCCCGATCCGCACATTGCGATCCGTGCTAGTCGAATCTAGGAACGCGCGCGTCAGCGTGGTCTTACCGATCCCTGGTTCGCCGGACACAAAGATAATGCGTCTCGTTCCGGCCTTGACCCGCGCGAACCAATCTTTGAGCTGGGCCAGCTCGGCGATGCGCCCTACCATCGTCGAAGCAGGCTCCACTATCGGCGTCACTGGTGAGGTCTGCCCCTTGAGGCGTTCGCGCCACGATCGCCGCGCAACGCGTAATGGCTGCGGCGCCCGAGTCTCATGCCGGCGATGGGCCTGCTCAGCTACGAACGAGAGCGCGGTCAGCCCGACCAGCGTTCCGACAGTCCATAGCCAATAATCATGCAGGAAGCCGAAGGCGCTCCGCAGGTCGGGCACTGCCTGCCTGCTCCACAAATTGTAGACGTAGGTAACCGTCAGGCCCGCGATCAGCGTCCCGACCCCTGCCCACAATCGTCGCAAATGCGGCCAAGCCCACCACATGATGCGCTATCCTACGGAATCGGAAGCCAAGTCGGCAATTGTCTGGTCGCTACGCCAAGCAATTGAAACGAAAATGATGCGCTGTGCGGAGGCGGCTCTTGTGTGGGCGCTATCGGCTATTATCCACGTCGCTTCGAGCAGTCCCGCTCAAAATTCGTGTTTATCATAATTGACGCCAATATACTGTGGTGTTAATTCAAGTGAACATGAAACTGGCTGAAGCTAAGCCGCCCCGCAGCTACAAGATGAAGGCGCGGGCCGAGTCCGCTAACCACACGCGTGAGCGGATTCTAGACGCGGTTATTGCGCTCTCCGAGGAGCGGTTGTCGCTGGAGATCGTCCTGGCCGATGTCGCTGAGCGGGCCGGTGTCAGCGTCCAGACCATACTGCGGCAATTCGGTAGCAGGCGAGGCCTCTTTGAACGGGCGCAAGCACGCCAGGTCGCGCAAGTCCGCACCGAACGGACCGTCCCCGTGGGTGATGCTGCGTCCGCGGTACACACGATTGTCGCGTTCTACGACCGGCTGGGCGAATGGTCGCTGCGGCTGCAAGCGCAGGAGCACAGCGACAAGCTTACTCGGCGGACGGTGCAAAGCGGGCGTCGGGTGCATCGCGAGTGGGTGCAAGAAGTCTTTGCTCCGCAGCTTGCTGACCGGCCCGACCGTGAAGAACTCGTGGACCTGCTCGTGGTCGCGACCGACCTGCTTACGTGGAAAATCCTGCGTCGCGATGGCGGTATGGATCGCTCGACCACCTGCAAACGCATGCTTCGCCTGGTGCAGGCCATCTTATTGCCGTCCAGGCTGAGCTGACATGGGAGGGGCGAACATGAAGAAAGGCCGCTTCCTGTTTGTGACATTGGATGCCGGAGGAAACACCCGCCCAATCTATCCAATAATACGTCGCCTCGTGACGCGCGGTCATCAAGTCGCAGTCTTTGGTCAATCAACTCAGGCTAATTCGGTTCGCGAGCTCGGAGCTAATTTTTTGCCCCTGAAGGTGCCCGATTGGACACCCGGCAAATCGCTCGAAGAAGAGATGGATGTTTTGAGTTCAGTGTGTTTTGGCCCGACTGTAGGCGATGCTGTCCTCAATTATGTTGAGCAAGACGCGCCCGATGCTCTCGTCGTCGACTGCATGCTCACCTCAGGTCTCGCCGCAGCCGAGCGCTCTGATATTCCGTCAGCTGCGCTAGTCCACGTGCTTTACCATCAGTTCGTTGCCGGGACGATGAGTCTGATATGGAATTCTGCGCTGCCCACCATCAACGAGACTCGCAGCAGGATCGGCGTAGCCCCAGTAGGCTCTCCGTCTGCCATCATGGATCCGCTGAACGCCGTTCTGGTTGCTTGTCCTCGGGAATTCGACGTGGCTCTGCCTGAATTACCGACGAACGTTCAATACGTTGGCGCTATATTTGATCAGGCTGCGACGCCAGCTGATAGATCCCTATGGCGGACAGAGAATGGTCGGTCGCGCGTCTTGGTGGCTTTTGGCACGACCTGTCAGCATCAGGAGGAAGTACTTCTTCGAATCGCTGCGGCCTTGGCAGAGCTTCAGGTTGAGGCGATTATCACCGTAGGGCCTGCCGTGGAACTCGATACTATCCCTGCGGTGCCGAACGTGGCCGTTCGGAAATATGTTCCCCACGGTGCCTTGCTCCCTGAGTGTTCACTCGTAGTGACGCACGCCGGCCTAGGCACCGTGATGGCTTCGCTCGCTCACGGCGTGCCGCTCCTCTGCATGCCGATGGGTCGGGAGCAACACGACAACGCCGCGCGCGTTGCATCCATAGGCACTGGGGAAGTACTCCCAATGGACGCCGGGGTTGACGAGATCCGTACGCTGATAAAGGAGATGGTCGCCACGACACATTATCGAGAGGCCGCCCGCCGGATGGCGGAAACGATGGCACAACAGGATGGACTCGCGACCGCGGTGAATAAGCTGGAAGCGCTATTATAGTTTGCTCTTCAAGTCTGATCGCGCGAGGGCCGACTCGCGCCGCGCCCGACGCGCCAGAGAACTCGTCAAAAACTAGTGGTTTCTATAAGCTCTACATTGGTCGGAAAGGTCATCCAGTGTAGAGCTGATCGAGTCCACACGTGGGCGGTCGGTTTGATCCAGTTCGGATCGTCGAAAGTTCCGCCGGTAATACAACGAGTGCCTGGAAAGGCCTCGATTGCCGTTGTTACGGTAGTACCACAAGTGGGACAAAATTCGTTCTTGATCCAGCGGCTACTTTCGTCCGATCGATATTGGTAACTCTTAAGGTCACCACTTATTTGAACCGCCGCCTCATCAAAGTACGCAGATATTCCGAACGCACTTCCGGTGCGCCGTTTACAGAACTTACAATGACAAACTCCGACCCACACACTGGGATATCCGCTGACTCGGTATCGAACGGCTCCGCAAAGACACCCGCCCTCATGCACTTCTTCCATTTGGTGTCCTCCGGTCTGGTACTAGTTGCCGAGCTCGCTCACACCCTCCTGCGCCTGATTCTCAGGGATCCAGACGAGTTCGAGCAGCGAGCGGTGTCAGCCTTCCGGCGTCGCCCAGCAACGATCGCGTCCATTTTAGCCATCCGTGAGACAACGTCCATATATTCTTCCAAGTTGTATGCTCCGACAACCTATGGGATGTGTGCCCAGATAGAACCCCCTCGGTCATATCGGATCGCGGCGCGTAAGAGATAATTAACTCACGCTATTCGCCCTTTGAGGCGTGGTCTCCACTAGCTCAACATCAGATGGAAAGGCTATCCAATGCAGAGCCGAGCGGGTCCAGATGTGGCGTGCTGGCTTAATCCAGTTCGGATCATCGAGGGTCCCGACAGCAATAGCACGACCGCCGGGAGACCATTCTGCAGTCCATGTCACAGTCGTTCCGCAGGTAGGACAAAATTCCAACTTCAGCCAGCGGTTGCTTTCGTCCGATCTATATTCGTACGCTTTGAGGACCCCGCTGATGATTTCGACAGCTGCCTCGTCAAAATACGTTACCACTCTAAAGCCGCTACCAGTCCCGTGCTTGCAAAAAGTGCAGTGACATACTGAGGCTAACCTTGGCTCTCCGACTATTCGATAACGAACTGCGCCACAGAGGCAGCCACCTTCGTGAATATCAGGCATGTTTAAACTCTCCCGGTTGATGAGATGCCCTGCGAAGGCGCGTAGATGACTCGCTCATTTGGCGACGGCGTGTGTCCATTCGACCAGAGTCTGCGCGAAAAGCTTCGGATCGAGAACGTGCTTGCTCGTCATGTCGGGCCAGCGCCTCAGTAAGCAGCCGTGCGCGGATCTGCATGACTTCGGCGGCGCTCGCGACAACGCTGATCTGCCCCGCGCTACTCATCTGCTCTCGCATTTGGACCAGCATCGCTTGCATATCGGCGATCCGCGATTCCATTGTGGCGACCCTCTCGCTCAGGGGCTCGAACAGCTGATGGCGTTCCAAGACGATTAGCCCGACGAGTTCGGCGAGCAGTAGTAGCTCACCCGCCGGCCTGAGCCATTGCCACTGTTGCCGAGGTGACCCGAGGCAAAAGCGAGCACGATAGCGGCCACAGTAATTGTCCCTGCGGCAATTGCGGTTATCCGACTGCGGCGCGCCGTCGAAGATGAGTTGATATCGGTAGCCATTTGGTGGGTCAGTGGTTCGCTCGGTCGCGATCGCGCCTGTCGTCCTCCAGTTCCTTGCGGGTCCCCTCGATTACCGCCTCGTTGAGGCCGGCTCGCGAGTAGAAGCGGTAGGTGTCAGGAATACTGGCCCACAATTCGTCGAACCAGCGCGAGAAGAGGGTCACATATTGCCTGCCTTGAAAGAGAAAGCCCCATCGGCTGCGCGCGCTGTCATCGTCGAGGGTTACGATCACGTCGCGATCGGTGATGAGATTTGCGGTCAAAACCGCTTCGGGGCGAGAACGCGTTCGCACGAGAAATTTCGACTCAAAATTTATTGGTTGTTTCCCCGCGAAGAAAAGCGGCGCAGTCTGTTTCCATGCGCCCATTTCTTCCGCGCTCCCCACTGCAAGAATTACTCGCACTGTCCACATCCGTGCCTTCGCATCTTGACCACTATCAGGTGATAGCCCGAATGCGATTTGCGCCTGAGCGAACTCCAAAAGCTCCGCGCCCAATTCTGGATCGCCTACAAAACTCCCCAGCTTGGCCAGGCGCGTGTAGCGCAGGATCTGAGGCGTTTCCTGCACGCGAGCCAACGCCTCCTGCTGCGCTCGTGTCATCCCGCGGATCGCTTGCGACGGCCCCGCAAGAAAAGTCATCTGGCCCGTCGTATCGAGCCGCTGATTGAGCAATGCGATATCGTTGCGCAGAGCCATAACGTTCGCGTCGATACTCCCGACCGTGCCGTGCACCGGCTCGAAGAGCTGATGGCGCTCAACCACCACCAGTGCGACCAACTCCGCAAGCAGTAGGAGTTCCGCCGCCGGATGCATCCAACGCCAGCGGAGACCTAGAAAATCCCCCGCGAACCCCAGCACGATCGCAATTACGGTAATTGCACCTGCCCCGATCGCGATCATCCGGTTACGGCGCGAATGCGAGGTCACCTTTGCATCTTCGTTCATCTGACTTGAGATCCTTGACGCGCCAGCGTCGCGCCGTTCGCCGCCAATTCACTGCCGATAAGGTCGATAGCCTTCTGGTTAATCCCTTTGCGCCCGTACACCAGATAGCGGTCAGGAATCGACGACCAACGATCGTCGAACCATCGCGTAAACAGCCTCACATACTGCTGGCCCTCGAGGACCAGCCCCAAGCGATAAACACTCTGTTCATCGTCGTACGCCAGGATCACAGCCTTATCCGTGATCTGGATCTACAAGATTTGGCTCTATTTCGTAAATGATAGCGAAGTTTGACAGCGAAGAACTCAACCCAACCGTCTCATGCTTCCCCGATCGGCTCCTGGCGTCCAAGCCACCGCGCTAAACGTTGAAACCGAATGATCTTGCCTTGGCAAAATCGAGATCGGAGCAAGGAGTGAGGAAACCACCGGAGCGGTTCGCTGACCGTGGTCTCCGCAGCGGTCCGTGAAAGTACAAATCATCTCCTGGTTCTTTTCCCTGAGAGGGCCGTCGCGATAACCGAGCCCGTCCCCGAGAACTCGAAGCGGTGAAAGTGGTATCTACCGGCAAGGCCGCATTTCTTTTTGGGCAAGGTTATGGCGACGCACTTGACAAGTGCGGACAAGAAAGCGGCCAATTCGCACTGTCCGCTATGTCCGTGAACCTAAAAACCCTTGATTCTATTGGTGGAGCGAACCGGATCGAACCGTCGACCTGAATAAAACTCAGATGTGCTATTTGGTCGCGTCGCTGACTTTCCTGCCTTCGACTGCTTGAATTTTATACCGGCGTTCCTCGAAACGCCACACAAGTTGGCCTAGCCGAATGATGTTGTGTGATAGTTCAGGGTTCGGCCCGATGGATTTGTCGGCTCTGTACTCCCGCTAAGCCGCTACTCTCGATTTCTGTTCTAGCAGAACGCCTCCTTCCTTCCCCACCTGGGTAGCGTGGTGGCCAGCCCCGGTCAAATGGCAGCTCTGTTTTGCAACCACTGGATATGTGCAGCTTAACGATGCTGAATATATCTCGCGGTCACTCGTCAAACCACTGTGAGATGAATTTGCCGTCCTTGCTTTTTCATAATCCTTCCACAGGGCTGCAACTCGGCGGGTTAGAGGCTCCGACTGCTCTTCTCTGGTCTGGAAGAAGGTCAAGTGAGCGCCATCAACAAGGTCGACCAGGTGAGAAAGGTATCGTATGCGGAATGGTACCGGAGACGATGGAAATGGGATTCCCCGTGCGCGACGCAGGTCGAGCGAAGCGAGCCTGTACGCAGTCCCGCAGTTGGAGGAGTTGGCGGCTGATCCCAACAAGGCCGGGGTGCTCGACGCGCACACAACAGAACTCCTCGAAACCAGGGCGATCGTCGCACTGGACGTACTACGTAAGCGTAAAATGTCGCTCGCGGCGCAGACTGCGTTCGCAGAAAAAGTTCGAAAACCGGATCGGTTGCTTACCGCGAAAGAAGTAGCAAAAAGACTCGGCTTCAGCGTTGACTGGGTCTACAAAAATCATCGCGCCCTACCGTTTCGAGTACGGCTCGGTACAGTACCGCGTTTTTCCGAGAAGGGACTCGAAAAATACATTCGAGAACACCAGGGCAGTTGAAAGTCGTATGGCTGAATCCGTCAACCGGCATTGATTGAGACGCTGATCTAAAATATCGATCTCTACCCGCGAGCAATCGCGGAGCTGGACCGGCCGCGAAGCATCAGCTGATTCAGAACCAAATAGCGAGGCGCGGGGAGGTGTGTCGATGAGAGGGATGGGCCGAGTTTTCAAGCGCGGCTCAATCTATTGGATCGCGTACAACCATCGAGGAAAGGAGCATAGAGAGAGTGCTCGTACGGATAGCGAGAGCGATGCGCGGAAGCTTCTGAAGAAGCGCATTGGCGAGGCCGTGTCAGGAAAGCTGATCGGTCCGACCGAGGAACGACTGCGTTTCAATGACATGGCCGAAACGCTGCTGACCGATTATCAAGTGAACGAACGGCGCTCGACCGCTCACCTGCGTGGGTCGATCCGACACCTGCGCAACTTTTTTGGATTGGATCGTGCGATGGACATCACTACGGGTCGCATAAAGGCCTATATCCTCAGTCGACAGAAAGAGGGTGCAGCCAACGCCAGCATCAATCGCGAACTCGCGGCATTGCGGCGGATGTTCAGCCTTGCCGTTCAGGACGAATCCCTCCGGCAGGCACCGCATGTGCCAAAGCTGCAAGAAAACAACGCGCGGCAAGGTTTCCTCGATCACGGAGCATTCACCGTGCTGCGTACCCATTTACCGCCGTACCTGCGTGACCCAATAACGTTCTTGTATTTGTCTGGCTGGCGCGTGGGTGAGATGCGTGCGCTCGAATGGCGTGACGTCGATCTACAGGGCAAGGTTGTCCGGCTGCGGCCGGAAATCAGCAAGAACAAAGACGGCCGGCTTTTGCCGCTATCCGCAGAGTTACTCGAAATAGTCGAGCGAGCGTACCGAGGGCGCCGGCTTGATTGTCCTTTCGTTTTCCATCGAGATGGTGAACCCATTGGAGACTTTCGTAAGGCGTGGTCGAATGCATGCCGGGCCGCTGGTTTCGGTCCGATACTTGTCCATGATCTCCGGCGGAGCGCGGTCCGCAACATGATACGGGCCGGAATTCCTGACAGGGTCGCCATGGCGCTGTCAGGACACAAGACACGAAGCGTCTTCGACCGCTACAACATCGTGAGTGAGTCTGACCTCAGTGCGGCAACGGAAAAGCTGCAGGCCCACCTTGCGTGGCAGGTCTCCAAGCCAAAAGTTGTCGAGATTAACCGGCCCAGCTCCAGTCGGAATGATGATTCGGAATGAGCCTCAGCAGGCTGTTCTCGATGCATCGCGGACAATGCCGCTGCTCTGACGGCATGATAGCTACGTCGCAAATCGAAACAGAAGACTCAGTATCGACGGAGCAGGTCGCATAGCGCCGGAGCGAGCGGTGAACACGCATCTTTGCTTGGGGTACGCTTTAAGCGTAGTATCCTGAAGTAGAGTTCAAGTGAGACAAGGCGAAACATGCAAGGGCCCTACGCGAACGGGGCATCGGCTTCGATGATGGCGCTCGAATCTTTGCGGGGCCGGTCGCGATCTGGCAGGACACTCGACGGAGCTACGGTGAGCCCGTTGGCAAAAGCGAAGGCGACATCCTCCACGTGGTCTTCACGTGGCGCGGCGAGCGGACGCGGATCATCTCGGTGCGACGTGCGAATCGAAAGGAAATCAGAGCATGGCAATCACGCGAATGACACTTGATGAGATCAAAGCGCGCCCTTCGAAACGCAACCGCGCACAGATAAAGGCTACCAGCGAGAACGATATTCGCCGGCAGATGCTGGAAGATGGGGAAGACCCTGACGCCGAGCTACGCGAGAAGAACATTATCTCGCCCTGGTACATCCGCAAGCGCCTGTGCATGTCTCAACAGCAGTTCGCTGACACGCTGGGTATTCCGATCGCAACTCTACGAAACTGGGAACAAAACCGCGTGATGATGGAACCCGCGACAATCGCGCTCATGCGCATCTTGGCACATGAGCCGAAGGCTGCACTCCGCGCGCTCCGTCGTCCCGCTGCCTGACGAGAATAGGGCAGGGTGGGGCTCCTGTCTCCGGGACTCGGACAATTTATCGGACAATTCGAGGCTACGCTGGTATGACCATCTCCAGTAATCGAGCAAACACCGTATGAGTAGGGTCAAACTCAGTTCCGGACCCTGTGATTAAAGTTCAGTAGTTTTTACAGGAAAAGGCATGCTCGTGAGGCAACCCAGGAGAAGCTATATCGTGTTGCGGGGGGAATAACGAAGAAAGGATGTCGATCCGTTCTTAGGAGATTTGATTAACCGAGGCCTATCCGTATCTTCGATTGTTGTCCGCCAAGGCCGACGGACCGCCCCTCGAGAGGAAAAGAATTCGCCGCCGATTCGCTGAGGGTTTCAGCTAGTTAGCCCGGCTAGTGTGGCCGGCGAGGGCAGGTAGGTGCCATGCGCGGGAGTTGATCCCGCATCTGGCTGCCCCGGGGGAGTAACAATCCTTCTAACGCGAAGGGGGCAAAGCGCGGGCCAACGCTGTCTCGCGAATGCTTGGCTCGCCAGGAAACAAAATCACGCGCTGCAAACCAGCTTTAACGTTGTGAAAAAATTCCGACAGCTTAGCGAGTTCCTTCTCGTGCCCAATGATTGGAGGCTTGGTCGGTCAAGTTTTTATCTGCGGTGTGGCTGCTTTTCGCCGGAACTTGGCGACCAATGTCTCTCTCGACGGAAGGTCGGAACGTGATGGAAGCTGTGCCCGTGTCTAGTGCCAGTAATGCGCTCGCTTAGCCATAACTGCCAAGCAGATGCCACGCGACATGCGGATGCGACTGTTCACTCAAACTTCTAGACCTATTGAGTCCTGCGTAAAATAGTGACAAACGTTCTGGATTTTGCTAATGTATAGGGCATGGGTAATCCAGAGGGTGTGCGGCGGGATTTCGCTGCGTTGGAAGAGCGGCGAATGGAGGCGGGGCGATTAC
>Ga0335069_10001239_pt1 | contig 41208 bp, 33 predicted proteins | sample Lox_Sample_11_FD_206714 | JGI IMG/M metagenome (GOLD analysis project Ga0335069, IMG submission 206714) | Soil microbial communities from Loxahatchee National Wildlife Refuge, Florida, United States - Lox_Sample_1.1 | ecosystem: Environmental > Terrestrial > Soil > Wetlands | place: USA...
AAGCCGCAATCGCCTGCGCATCCATCGCTTCCTTGCCTCCTGAAATCTGCGATTATGAGGCAATAGATCGGTTCGACTGCTTTGATTACTTGAGCTCATCCCGCGTTGTAGTGTTAATCCTTATTCTTATCCCAATCCCACCTCCCCGTCCGAATTTCCAGCAGCCGTTTACCCCCCCAGGTTCATACTTCCTGTTGTAACTCCCAGGCTGCACAATCACCGGCACGTCCTCTCCACATCTCTCTTTCGTGTCTTTCATGTTTTTCGTGGCCAATTTACGTCGTCGTGGGGGGGGCGGGGGCGGTAAGCACTTGCGATTTCTATCCCCCTCTGCAGTCCCGCAGTGCTACAATACTCACACGGACGAGCGCCGCCCCACCCGCGGCACTTCCTTTGCGGACCATTTCCTGTGTTCAGCCAAAAGGAGGTTTTCCCATGTCCACAACTCCTGACAGGCTCACCCCCGACACCACCCGCCGACCCAAAACCGCCGCCGACTCCGCCCGCAAACCCGACCGTGCCGATGACCTCTTCGACGACACCGTCATCTCCCCCGACCCCGACCTCTCCCACACCGTCGTCGAATCCACCGCCCGCAGCACCCAGGCCGACCTCAACCTCCACAGCCCTCAACCCCCCCTCGACCATTACCACGACCCCCTCTCCAATAAACTCTCCACCCATCCTGTGGGCACCACCGTCGGCGCCGCCACCGGTGCCGCGGCCGGCGCAGCGGCAGGAGCCGCCCTCGGCGCCACCATCGGGCCCATCGGCGCCGCCCTCGGCGCCGCCGCCGGCGCCATCGCCGCCGGTTTCGCCGGTGGCATCGCCGGACGCCGCGTCTCCGAATCCATCCACCCCTCTACCGAAGACCACTACTGGCAACACCACTTCCATCACCGTCCCTACGTCGCCCCCGGAACCCCTTACGCTACCTACCGCGCCGCCTACCTCTTCGGCATCCACACGCGCCTCCAGCACTGCCAGATGTCCTGGAGCCAGGCCGAACCTCTCCTCCAGGCCGCGTGGCAGGCAACCCCCGATGCCGAAAAACTCCCCTGGTCCAAAGCCTCTCCCGCCATCCAGGATGCCTGGGATAGATTGACCCCCTGCGACCCTGACTTTTAATAAAATCTGAACACGCGGCTCCCCTCGAACGCGCAAGAAAAGTTCAGCCGCGAGCCGCCGCCGGCCAATCCGGTGTGCGCGCTCTGGAAGACCGAAACGCTCCCGTGCCTCGCCCCGCACAACCCGCATTGCTTTCCCCATTTGCCATCACGAGCAGGGGGGTGCAGGGGGGGGCTCGCGAGGCACCCATCCGCTCCGGCTTCCCCTGCATTCCCCGCATCCCCCGACCCCAACCTCCTTCCCATTGGCTCCTAACCGCCAAAAACGCCTGCGCTTGAGTAAAAAAAAACTCTCTCGCTCCGCCGACCTCCCTACCGATAAGAGTCTCTCCAGTCGTATAAAAAGACGCGAAAAGGTTTTTGCATTTACCAAAAACCGGTTCATGATTTCGCATCCACATGCTGGCTTAGCCCGGCATTTCATCGCAAGCGCTGTCGCACCTTTGCCGACCCTTCCATTGTCCTCTTCCTTTGGCTTGGTTCGAGCGCTCCGATGTCTCGTGGAAAGTGAGGCTATTTCTATTCGCATCCGTACGCTTTTCCCCCGGCTCTTTATTCAGGAGACTTGTTCCATGGCCCAGTCCCGCTCTGTTCGTACCTCTCGCTCCTCCCGCCGCTCCTTCGCGGCCTTCCTCGACTCTCTCGAGTCCCGGACCCTCCTCTCCGGCATCACCAACTACAATCTCCCCAATCTCGCCGCCGGCGGATTCCCCGCTGCCTTCGGCACCGCCGTCGATGGCCAGGGCAACCTCTGGGTCGCCAACGCCGCCGGACCCCAACTCGAAAAAATCACCAAGAATCCCGACAACTCCATCACCGACACCGCCGTCCCCATCCCCTTCAACATGCTCCCCGAGTCTCTCGTCTACAGCCCCGTCAATAACTCCCTCTACGTTGGCGATGGTTTCAGTGGCGAAATCTTCCAGGTCGACACCAGCGGCAACACCCTCAACGACTACCTCGTCCCCCCCATCTCCGCTGACGGCGAAGGCATCCAGGCCATGACCGTCGCTCCCGATGGCGCCATCTGGTTCGCCTCCACCGGTATCATCAATCCCGATAGCACCTACACCGTCCAGGTCGGACGCATTGCCACCGACGGCTCACTCACCATGTCCACTCTCCCCACCACCGGTTCCGGCGCCACCGCCATCTCCGCCGCTCCCGATGGCTCCATCTGGGTCGCCGCCACTGAAGAAGCCGGCACCGCCACCCCCACTTCCTCCCTCGTCAAGCTCTCCTTCGACGGCACCAGCATCTCCTCCCAGAACTTCACCATCCCGCAGGGCAATCAAGTCGTCACCAACGCCGTCGCCGCCTCCGATGGCAGCGTCTGGTACGCCATCCAGAGCGACCCCATCGACAACGTCCCCGTCCCCGACCAGATCGATCACGCCGTCGTCGTCAACGGCCAGCTCTCTGTCACTGAATACGACATCCCCGAACTCGCGGGCGAATCCGGCATCGCCGCCGTCTCCCTCCAGTTCGATTCCTCCGGCACCCTCTGGTTCGCCGAACGATCCCTCCCCGGCGCTGGCGGCACCAGCGGCATCTCCAGCCTCGACCCCGCCACCGGCGACTTCACCCGCTCCAAGTTCGACGACCCCAACCTCTCCCCCTACTCTCTCTCCGTCAGCTCCACCGACGTCTGGGCTACCCTCACCTCCGCCGACGGCTTCACCCCCGTCAACTACCAGATCGCTGACCTCGACCTGACCGCCTCCTCCGGCGCCATCGCCGCCACCGATCCCGGCATTGCCGCCACCACCAACCAGCCCTTCTCCGGTCCAATCGCACAGTTCGTCTCCTCCGACGCCGGCGACTTCTCCTACACCATCAACTACGGCAACGGCCAGACCGCCTCCGGAACCCTCCCCAATGATCCCTCCGGCCTCTACACCATCGTCGGCAACACCACCTACACCGCCGCCGGTAACTTCCCCCTCTCCATCACCATCGCCAGCGCCACCGGTGACGTCTCCTCCGTGAACGGCGAAGCCGTCGTCACCTCCGTCACTCCCCTCATCGCACAGGGCGTCCCCGCCATCTCCGGCCAAAAAGATATCGCCCTCGCTCCCAACTTCGTCGGCCAGTCCACTCTCGTCGTCGCTCAGTTCACCGGCGCTCCCGCTTCCTACGCCGCCACCATCAACTGGGGCGACAACACCTCCACCACCGGCACTATCGTTTCCCTCGGCAACAACCAGTACGCCGTCGAACTCGCCGCTGGTACCACCAAAACCTTCGGCGCCATCGGCTCCTTTAACATCAACGTCTCCATCACCGACGGCACCCAGACCGTCACCGCCGCCACCCTCGCCAACATCTCCGCTGTCCCCGTCGTCGCCTCCCAGAACCTCATCCTTAAACCCATCCTCGGCCCCATCTTCCTCGGAACCGTCGCCACCTTCACCGCTGACCCCCTCGCCACCGCTAACTGGTTCAAGGCCACCATCCACTGGGGCGACAACTCCACCTCCACCGGCCTCATCGTCCGTACCTCCGCAGGCCACTTCCAAATCATCGGCCTCCACATCTACCGCAAAGGTACCTATAACCTCTCCACCCTGATCGTCGATTCCGTCGACGCCGAAACCGCCACTGCCACCGCTACCATCAAGATCTGACACCCTGCCCAAGCTTCATACGCAGGCCGGCGATTCACCCCGAATCGCCGGCCTTTTTTCTTTTTTGCCCTGCTCAATAATTTCCGCGCAGAATTACCTCCCCCCATGCGTATACATCTTGACGGAAAACACAAATCGCCGGAAATCGTCGTACTCTCAGGGCCTTTTCCACACCCCGTGATCTTCTTCTTCTGAACAGTCGATGATTTCCGGCGTACTTAAAACTGACCCGCGGGCCACCACCCGCGGCCACATATCTCTTCGCGCCGCCGCGAGCTCCACGCATCGGGCGGGGACGATCGTCGGTCTCCCTGGGAGAAGGTGAGACCCACGTCCCCCCGCCCAACGCGTTTCACCAGCCACCCTACCCGCGCCGACAATCCCCCGCGCATGCGGCACAAAAATCCCTCACCCCACCCTCCTTCCCCCCAAAGAAAGCCGACGGATTCAAATTCGTCGGCGGACGCATCCCTCACCTCACAGCCCGGTCGCCCGCTCCCCTCCAGAACCTTGATCACATCGCGCCACACCCGCAAACCTCCTCACCCAATAAGACGCACAAGCACGCCTTCGCGCAAGGACAACCATCGCAAAAATCCAAAGTGAATGTACCGGTGAAATAGACGGCGTGAGAAAGGGATCGAAGTGCCAAAAGGGGGTCGCGTGAACGGGATCGGTGTCCCTTTTATGCCCCGTTCGCCGGCGGAGCAATCTCCACCGCCGCCGCCTCTTCCTTCCGCAAACTCAAATGATACCCCCGCACCTTGATATCCAGCGGATCCCCCAGCGGCGCCCGCCGCACCGCCTCCACCATCGCCGCCGGCGTAATCCCCATCTCCATCAGCCGCCGGCGCACCCCAACCGCCCCCGTCAGTTTCACGACTTTCGCCGATTGTCCAAGTGGTAACTCGTCCAGGGTCATAGCCTTACACCCGAACGACAGTGATCTCTTCCGCGCACCGCACGGCCAGCCCCATCCGGCTGCCGCCAATGATCAGCATCAGCGCCTCCCCCGTCCCCGCCACCGTCACCTTCATCCCCGGTGCCAACCCCAGCTCCGCGAAGCGCTTTCGGCACCCGGACTCCGGAATCATTACCCGCACCACCCGCCCCGTTTCGCCTTCTCTCAAATCGCTAAGCCGCAGAGACTTACGTGCTGCTGGTGCCGCGGGAGCCGGGACGTGCGGAACCGGCTGCGTCGGCAAATGCACCGTCCGTCCGGTCTGTTCCAGCATGGCAGTGGGAGGGGTCACAGGCATACCTCTTTCTTTCGACTCACGAATGATAGCAAGTTGAGACTCTGTTTCAAGTAGGAGCCCGCCCGCCAACCCCCTTAGGATTTCCCCCGATGACTGCCCTACCCCACCCCCACCCCACCCCCACCCCCACCCCACCCTCGCGTCTCCGTCTCCCCCTGCCGCACCCCTTACGACTCCCCATTGTTGTTCAACTTGAACAGAAAAAAGATCAGCCCAATCGCCACCATCCCCGCCGGCACCTTCAGCTCGATCTCATGCGCTTCGTAATAGTACATCACGAACAGCGCGACCCCCGCCAGCATCAGCAAAAACGGCCAGCCAAACGCCCGCATCCATCCCGGCAGTATCACCGTCCCCGGATACCGCCGCGTCTCCCACACCTCGCTGCGCCGAATCTCCTTCTGGCAGAACGGGCATTCGTACGCCGTAACCAGTACGTAATCGAAGGGCCGTTTGCAGTGCGGACACCGGCAGTAGAGAAATGTCTGTTCCTTCTGCTCAGTCATTCCCGCAATTTTAATGGCAGCCCCTTCGCGTGTGGAGAAAAAAATCCCGCCCCACCCGCGCCCGCCAAACGTCCCGCTCGCCCCTCAATGCGGTTGCCTCGGCTCCAGTCGCGCAATGTGGGTGACGATCCGCTCCAGCGTCGCCGGATCCCACGTCGCAATCCCCGCATCCAGCAGATGCGATTTCGCCCGAATGAAATAATCCAGCGCCGCCTCGGCATTCTCCTGCGCCATTTCCAGATGCGCCAGCTCATGGCACGTCCACCCCTGGAACTCCACCGCCCCCACCTCCTCAAACGCCGGCAGCAGCAGCAGCAACAATTCCCGCGCCTCCTCATGCCGCGACAGCAGCCGCTGCACGTGCGCCACCGCATAATCCGCCTTCAACTGATGCAGCGCCGGACTGTGCCGCTGGTGATACTCCCGCGCTCGCCGGTACGCCTCCAGCGCCTCTTCGTGCTGCCCAAGGTCCTCATGCGTTGCCCCCAGATTGTTCCACAACACTCCCAGCTTCTCCGACAACCCCGCCCGCTCCGCCTCCGCAATCGCCTGCTTCGCCCACCCGATCTGCTCCGGCAACGGCGACAGAATCGCGAGCATCGCCAACGCATCGATCGCCCGATCCGCATACCCGTTCCGCCGGCAAATCTCGTACAGCGACAAAAACGTCCGCTGCGCCGCCTCAAACTGGTGGTCCTTCCACTCCATCCGCCCCCGCACCGATAGATATCGCGCATACCCCCGCGGCTTATCCGGCGACGCCGTCTCCCGCGCCCGCTCCAGCCACGGCCGCGCTTCTTCCTTCCGATCCGTCGTGAGATACGTCCGGGCAATCATCGCCGCCGCCTCGGTTTGCAGCGATGGATCGTCCGTCGACTCCAGCAACTGCAGGTACGCAGCGCGAGCCTCCTCGAACATCCCCTCATCAAACAATGCATCTCCGGTCGCCGGCATGGCAGGCTCCGTCCTGAATGGAGCCATTTTAGTCCCATGCCGCTCCCGATGGTGAGTTAATTCGCCGCTAAGTTTGCCGACTTCCGCCGCCGCAGCAACAGCGTCGCTGCCGCGGCCCACAGCAGCGACATGCTCGCCGGTTCCGGCACCACCACCGTCGGCAGAAACGCCGTCCCCGGATCCAACTCCAGCCCCCCGATATACGCAAACGTCTGTCTTGTCTGGTAGATCCCGAAAAAGATCGGCGACGCGCCATTCACAATCGACGGCGGTTCGGTCGTCGTGAACGAGAATCCCGGAAGCGATTGTCCATTCGCCAGCGGCGCCGACGCGATCCATTGGATCGAATAGCCGTCGCCGCTGAAACTCGGAGGGATGACGTTGTGCGTCCACCCTGTCGGAGCAGTAATCGCCGACGGAGACGACGGCAGGAAATCGTATCCCGGAATCCACGCAAACCAGATGCTCCCGATATTCGTTGTCCCCGTATTCTGCAGCGTCAGGTCGTATTCATATCCCCCGGGCACAACCTTGTTGCTGAGCGTCCCGGCGGCCTGAATCGCCCCGAACGCAGGGGCGGTCACCACTGCGGCAAGCATGAAAGCGGCGGCAAATTTCATCTATTGTCTCCCAAAGTAAGCGGACGCGGCGGATGCGCAGACGAAGTGCCGCCGCCGCGCTGGATTATTCACCGGATTTCCCGTTTTCTTCAAAATCCCCCCCCCCCCGCCCGATCAGTCGAACGCTTCCAGCCCCGCCCTGTCGCTCGACACCAGCGCCCACGTGCACGGATTCTCATACCCCGGCCAGATCGACACCTTGTAACCCTTCGCGGAAACAATCGTCTTGTTGAACCCCGGCTTGATGTCCAGCGGCTTTCCATCAAACTGGTACAGCGTGTAGGTCTTCGACCCCGCGCTCCACCGGGTAAACACCGCACGCATCGACCCGAACCTGCACACCCCGCCGCCCTCCAGCGTCAACGCCGTCTTCGGTGCCGGCACAATCGCCGGGAACGGCATGTCATTGGGCTTCATCTCCCCCTGCAACGCCGCCTCCACCGCCGCCCGATCGTTCGACGTTACCGCCAGCGGCAACTTCGCCTCGTGTGACTCCACCGCCAGGTTCGCCACCTCCGCCGCCTTGTCCGCCGCCAGCGCCAGTGACACCGGCTGCGTGTCGCTCCGCGGCATGTTCCACAGCGCATACCCCGCAATCGGCAGCAGAATCAGCAGGCACGCCGCATACAGACGCAGACGCCGCGGCCCAATCCGACCCGCAATCGCCGGCGCCTCCTGCTTCTGCGGTATCTCCAACAGCTTCGCCTGCAAATCCGCCGGTATCTCCACTTGCGGCAGGCTGTCGTAGAAGATGTCCGTCTCTTTCATCACTTGCAGCCACCTCGCGCGTTCTTCCCCGGTCATCGGCGCCAGTCGACTGTCCAACTCTGCACGACGCGAGTCTCCTGGCCGCAGGGAAATCAGCTCCCGGAGTTGCTCGAAAGACTCACTCATTGAACGGCTCCTCTGGTACAGCAGCGACTCGGGCGGTGGGGTGGGAGGCGGATGGCGGCCCCATCGTTTTGGCCAGCGCCGCACGCAGCAGTTGCCGCGCTCGGTCCAGACGGGACAACACCGTTCCGAGCGGAACTTTCAACACATCGGCAGTTTCGCGACAAGTGTTTCCTTCCAGAAAAACCATCAGAAACGTTTCCCGTATCCGCGGTGCCAGCGTGTCCAGCGCCTTCTGCAGAATCTCCTGGTTCGCCAGCGCTTCCAGCGGTGCCTCACCTGTGGGAGAAGACTGCAAGTCCAGGATTTCTGCCGAGTGTGTCGTTCGAAGGTGATGACCGGTGTCCCGGATCAGATGCGCATACCGGAACCGCAGGATCTGAAAAAACCAAGCCCGCGGATATTCGGGCTGTTTGTTCTTCTCCAGCGACCGCCACGCTTCCACGAACGTCTCCTGCACGAGGTCCTCCGCGGACTCGCGCCTTCCCGACAGACGATAGGCAAAGCGGTACAGCTCGCCCGAATAGGCGCGCACCCACTCCTGGTACTGCACATACCGCGGATCGCTCTGATCCATCTGACGTTCCACCCGGCCGAGACCGCTTTGTCATTCCTCGGTAGTAGTGCCCGTTTGTGAGTGCTCTATTCAGATCTGTTGTCGTGACCGCGTATCATAGCACCAGATTGTTGTCCCCAACGAGGTTTTATTGATGACCGGAGCCGAATCTGCATCCACCACGACGCCCAGCGGTGGGGGGGAGAACCCTGTCCTGGCACTACTCCTTGAGCCCGAATTCCGCAGGGCCACCTTCGCTGGAAAACGCCGCAGCCGCACCCCTTATCCCTACGAACGCGTCATCATCCGCACCCTCGAACTCCGCGGAGAACCCATGGCCCAGGTGTCGCGTTTCGATGGCAAAAAGGACTTTTCACGCAATGTCCCCCGCGCCGGTCTCGAACGCGAAATCGCCGATGTCCTCGCCGCCCAGTTCGCCAACATCCACGTCACCACCGTCAGCGAAGAGATCGACCTCCGCCTCTCCCGGAAAGGCGAATGGCACCTCGGCCGAACAAAACGCCCCCAGCCCGCCGAAGAAATCGAATCCCACAACCGCATCAAGAATCTCCCGCTCCCCGAGGACAAAGCCGACCGCGTCCTCCAGATGATGGGCATCATGACGCGCGACAACACCGTCCGCCCCACGATGCGCGCCAAATTCACCCAGATCAACGAATTCCTCCGCGTCCTCGACTCCGTCCTCCCCGCGGTAGGGGCGGCAGATGACATCAAGCGCGAACTCGAAATCCTCGACTGCGGCTGCGGCTCCAGCTACCTCACCATCGCCGCACACCACTACCTCAACGAAATCAAGCACCTCCCCGCCCGCCTCCTCGGTGTCGACTTCAACGAAGAACTCATCCGCAAATCCACCGAAAAAACCGCCGACGCCCACGGCGGAAGCGGTGGGGGCCTCTCCTTCGCCGCCGGACGCATCGGCTCCCTCGACAACATCCACCCCGACATCGTCCTCGCCCTCCACGCCTGCGACACCGCCACGGACGACGCCATCGCCCAGGCCATCAAATCCAACGCCAAAGTCCTCCTCGCCGTCCCCTGCTGCCACAAGGACCTCAACGCCAGACTCCACATCCCCGCCCTCAACCCCATCGAGCGCCACGGCATCCTCCACCAACGCTTCGCCGACATCACCACCGACGCCTTCCGCGCCCTCGTCCTCCGCATCATGGGCTTCCGCACCGACGTCATCGAATTCATCTCCCCCGAACACACCGCCCGCAACCTCATGATCCGCGCCGTCCGCACGGGGGCGGACAACGCTGAAGCCGCCCGCGAATACCAGCAATTCAAATCTTTCACCCAAGTCACCCCCTACCTCGAAACCGCCCTCGGCGACCTCCTCACGCAGCGCCTCCCCACACCATCTCACTGACGCCCGCCGCCTCGGGCGGCGAGGGGCCATTGTGCGCTCATGGCGAACACAATGCCTCCTACCAACAGGCCCTTAAAAAGTCCGTGTCTGTCTGTGTCTGTCCGTGGCTAATTCCCCACCACTCCGCGCACCACTTCCACCATCCCGCGCCGAAACCTCCCCCAGGTAAACCGCAATGCATTCTCGCGTATAGCCTCGGGCGTCGCCGCAAAAGACTTCTCAAACCGCTCCACCGCCTCCCTCAACGCCCCCACCGTCTGCTCCGCAAAAAACACCCCCGTCCTCCCCGCCACCACCGTCTCCGTCGCCCCACCCGCCCCATACGCAATCACCGGCGCCCCGCACGCCTGCGCCTCCACCGGCGTCAACCCAAAATCCTCCTCCCCCGGAAACAAAAACGCCCGACACCTCTGGTAATGCCGCAACACCACGTCGTCAGGTTGCCTTCCCATGAACTCAATATTCCCCGACCCCTCCGCCATGCGCCGCAATTTCCCCTCCTCCGGCCCACCCCCAATAATCACCAGCTTCCGCACCGTCCCCGCAAACGCCCGCACCGCCAGATCCACCCGCTTGTAAGGCACCAGCGCTGACACCATCAAATAAAAATCCTCCCGCGGTTCCCCTGACACCGTGTAATACCCCTCATCAATCCCCGGATGCACCACCACCGCCTCCCGCCGATAGATCCGCCGTATCCGCTCCGCCACCGTCCCCGAATTCGCCACAAACCGCGTCACCGAACCATTCTGCCGATCGAACCCCCGCAACCCCGGTATCACCGCCGCCAGCGCCAACCGCTTCGGCGACCACCGTGGCAAATACTGATCCTCCATCCCCCAGATGTACCGCATCGGCGTATTACAAAAACAAACATGCGGCTTCCCCCCCCCAGGTCCCTCCGGAATGGAAATCCCCTTCGCCACCGCATGCGACACGCTGATCACCAGATCGCACTCCCCATCCAGCTCCATCGACCGAATCGCCCGCGGAAACAACGGCAGATAATTCCGATACGTCCCCCCGATGTTCGGCATCTTCTGCAAAAAACTCGTCCGCGCCACCCGCCGATCGATCTCCGGATCCGTGCTCCCCGCCACATGCACCAGCGTCGCAATCCGCGACTCCGGAAACATCCGCACCAGCTCCAGCAGCACCTTCTCCCCCCCGCGCATCCCCGTCAGCCAGTCGTGCACAAACCAGACGCGAAGAGAAGCTGGGTCAAGCGGTTGAGTCATAAGCGGCCATCGTATGCGGGGACACGAGTTACGGGAATATCGCCAAAGCCCCGTCTTTTTTGTAGAATACAGGGCTTGTATTTTTCTTACTGTGAACACAGAAGGAATTGCGATGCCAGCCCCGCAGAATACCAATCCGTTTAACGCCCGTGCCACCCTCGACACCCCCCTCGGCAAGAAAACCATCTACCGCCTCGACGCGCTCAAATCGATCGCCAACATCGACCGCCTTCCCTACTCCATCAAAGTCCTCCTCGAATCCTGCCTCCGCAATGTCGACGGCCACATCGTCACCGAAGCGGATGTGAAGGCCATCGCCGAATACACCGCCAAGCAGCCCGCCAACGTCGAAATCCCCTTCATGCCCGGCCGCGTCGTCCTCCAGGACTTCACCGGCGTCCCCGCCGTCGTCGACCTCGCCGCCATGCGCGCCGCCATGAAACGCATGGGCGGCAGCCCCTCGCAAGTGAACCCCCTCGTTCCCTGCGACCTCGTCATCGACCACTCCGTCCAGGTCGACGCCTTCGGCTCCGACATGGCCCTCACCATCAACAACAAGCACGACTTCGAACGAAACACCGAACGCTACCAGTTCCTCAAGTGGGGCCAGGGCGCCTTCAACTCCTTCAGCGTCGTTCCCCCCTCCACCGGCATCGTCCACCAGGTCAACCTCGAATACCTCGCCAAGATCACCTGGGAAAAAGACAACACCCTCTTCCCCGACTCCCTCGTCGGCACCGACTCCCACACCACCATGATCAACGGCGCGGGCGTCCTCGGCTGGGGCGTCGGCGGCATCGAGGCCGAAGCCGTCATGCTCGGACAGCCCATCGACATGCTCCTCCCCGAAGTCATCGGCTTCAAACTCACCGGCAAACTCAAGGAAGGCGTCACCGCCACCGACCTCGTTCTCACCGTCACGCAAATCCTCCGCGAACTCGGTGTCGTCGAAAAATTCGTCGAGTTCTTCGGGCCAGGCCTCGCCGACATGCCCCTCGCCAACCGCGCCACCATCGCCAACATGGCCCCCGAATACGGCGCCACCTGCGGATTCTTCCCCGTCGATGAACAGACGATGAAATATCTCCGCATGACCGGCCGCGATGAAAAACTCTGCCAGACCATCGAACTCTACTGCAAAACCAACGGCTTCTGGCGCAACGACGCCCTCGACATCGAATACACCAAGGTCGTCGAACTCGACATGTCCAGGGTCGAACCCTCCCTCGCCGGCCCGCGCCGCCCGCAGGACCGCGTCAGCCTTTCGAACATGAAGTCGGTTTGGGTCAATGGCCTGAAGTCTTCCTTCGGCAAATGCCTGCCGACCAACGGCAGCCCCGCCGCTGCGGAGACTTCCGAGGGCGGCGTTGCGGTGGCCGATGACCCCGGCTTCGAAGGTGTCCCGACTACCTACAACGGCAAATCCTTCAAGCTCAAACACGGCGCCGTCGTCGTCGCCGCCATCACCTCCTGCACCAACACCAGCAACCCCGACGTCATGATCGGCGCCGGCCTCGTCGCCCGCAAAGCCCGCCAGCTCGGCCTCACCTCCAAGCCCTGGGTCAAAACCTCCCTCGCCCCCGGCTCCACCGTCGTCATGGAGTACTACAAAAAAGCCAACCTCGTCGATGACCTCGACGCAATGGGCTTCAACCTCGTCGGCTTCGGCTGCACCACCTGCATCGGCAACTCCGGCCCGCTCCCCGACGAAATCTCCAAGTCCATCAACGATGCCGACCTCGTCGTCGCCTCCGTCCTCTCCGGCAACCGCAACTTCGAAGGCCGCATCAACCCCGACGTGAAGGCCAATTACCTCGCTTCGCCCCCGCTCGTCGTCGCGTACGCCATCGCCGGCACCGTCGACATCGACCTCGACAAAGACCCCATCGGCATCGGCAAAAACGGAAAGCCCGTCTACCTCAAAGACATCTGGCCGACCCAGCAGGAAGTCGATGACACCGTCGCCGCCTGTGTCACGCGCGATCAGTTCGTCCAGCAATACGCCGACGTCTTCAAAGGCTCCGACGAATGGCGCGCCATCCACACCAGCACCGGCGAACTTTTCGAATGGGATGAAAACTCCACCTACGTCCAGGAACCCCCCTTCTTCGTCGGCCTCACTCCCGAACCCAAGCCGATCTCACCGATCTCCAGCGCCCGCGCCCTCGCCTTCCTCGGCGATTCCGTCACCACCGACCACATCTCCCCCGCCGGCTCCATCAAGAAAGATTCCCCCGCCGGCAAATTCCTCCTCTCCAAGGGCGTCCCGCAAAGCATGTTCAACAGCTACGGCGCTCGCCGCGGCGATTACCGCGTCATGACCCGCGGCACCTTCGCCAACATCCGCGTCAAAAACAAACTCGCCCCCGGCACCGAAGGCGGTTGGACCACCGACTTCACCGACAACCAGGTCAAATCCATCTACGACGCCTCCGTCAATTACCAGGAAAAGAAAATCCCCCTCGTCGTCCTCGCCGGCAAAGACTACGGCATGGGAAGTTCCCGCGACTGGGCCGCCAAGGGCACCTTCCTCCTCGGCGTCAAAGCCGTCATCGCCATCAGCTTCGAACGCATCCACCGCTCCAACCTCGTTGGCATGGGCGTCCTCCCGCTGACGTTCAAGAGCGGCGAAAGCGCCCAATCCCTCGGCCTCGACGGCACCGAAACCTTCGACATCGCCATCGACGATCACGTGAAGCCGCGCCAGGACATCAAAGTCACCGCGACCAAAAAGGACGGCAAAAAAGTCGAATTCCTCACCACCTGCCGCATCGACACCCCCGTCGAAGTCGACTACTACCGCAACGGCGGCATCCTCCACACCGTCCTCCGCCGCATGGCCAAAGCGTGATTTGCAAAGGGGGGGGATATGTCAGTCGCCGAACACGTCGTGAAAGGCCTGCGCCAGGGCCTGCGATCCCTGCGTGGCCGCGCGAACGCGCTCGCGGATTCTGGAGTCGCCGCGATAAATCCGCAGCGCATCGACGATCGTCTCCCCTTCCTTCGTCATGACCTTGCCCATGGTCGCCACCAGCCAGTCCACCGATTCCGGTGTCCGCAGCAGCGCGATCGCCGTCAGGATGCTCGTGGCGACGGGAGCCCGTCGCAGCGTGTTCCAGCAATCGATCAACGGCTGGAGCGCCGCGGACAGCCGGCTTTGCCCAAGCGCCAGCGCCGCCGCCTCAACAATCCGCGCATCTGGCGACCTGAGCTTCGAGCAGACGAAGGCAAGTTGCTGCTCCGGGTCCTGGCCGAGGAGCGATGCGAGCGTTTCGCCGATCACTTCCGCATCGTCATCGCCGATCTGCGCCTTCAGCCGAAGGAGCGGCGCCGCTTCCGAGCCCGCCCACTGGCCCAGCGCAACCGCCGCGTTCGCACGCGTGATGCTCTTTTCGTCCACCAGCAGATCGGCCAGCAGGATGATCGCGCCTTCCGGAGCGAGCCGGGCAATAGCGATGGCCGCGATGCCCCGGCACTCGCCGGCAGTATCATTCGGGCCGCCAAATCCCGGCTCGATTTGCCTGTACCGCGCCAGTTCCACAAACCATGCGGCGTCGTTGTATCCCCATTCGACGAGCGCCTTTGCAATCGCCGTCTTTCCTTCGCAGCCCGGATCGCGTTTCGCGCCCGTCCCGCCCATCAACTGCCCGGCGGCTTCCGCCAGCGCGGGTGCCAGCGCCCTTCCTCCGCAGCGCATCGCTGCATCCGCGGCCAGCTTCACCACAATCCCATGCAATTGCGGCTGCTTCAGCAACGCCTCGAGCGCGGCAATCTGATGCTCGCCTGCCGGGCCCTCCCGCAGTCGGCGAAGCATCGCCAGATGTTCTTCCGTCGAAGGCCTCTTTGCCATCCGTTCTCCGAGGCGATGCGCCAAAGCCCTTCATGTCCGCCGTATCGGCTGGTCCAGCGGCTGCGCGCCGCGCGCCCACAGCCCGCGCCGAAACAAAAACGCATCCACCGATATCAACCCCGGCCCCGCAATCAGCACCACCAGGCACTCGGCAATGAGATTCACGTTGTACTCATACCCCTTCGGCAGCGCGAACCCATACGGCTCATGCACCGTCGCAATCGCCACCAGCATGTTGACGATCAGCGGCAACGCCCACAGCCTCGCCAGCGCCCCCACACAGACGCCGATCCCCCCGAGCAATTGCCCCCACACCGCCATGTACGCCCACACGATCTCCGGCAACACCGGCAGGTGCAGATTCTCCGCAAACTTCTCCGCCCCGAACACAAACACCAACTGATAGCCGTGATAAATAAACGTCCACCCCAGCGCCAGCCGCACCAGCAGCAGCGCCACGCTCGTCGCAAACGCCGTATTCCCCTGCCGCGCCGCCGGCCCGAGCGGTGCCGCGCCTGGAGTGGATAGCGAACTCGTCATTGAACCTCCTAGAAAATCTTTCCATGCGACAGCATGAGGCCAAACAGAATGATTCCGATCGTCCCGAGAATGATCCCCGCGATCGCCAGCCCCTGCCCCGCCGGTTTGCCCGTCGCCGAGTTGCCCGTGCGCATCGCCAGAACGCCAAACACAATCGCCAGCAGCGGTGGAATTGCAATGCAGAACGATGGAATGCCCACGATCCCCAGCACGAGGCTCGCAACCGCCCACGTGTTCGTTCCGGAAATGGAATCGCCGACCGTCCCCTCCATCGTGAACGGCAATCCGCACCCCACGCAGTTGTTCGAGGCCAGCGGGTTCTGCCGGCTGCACCGTGGGCACTGGATGTACCGCTCGCCTTCGTTTCCGGTCGCCACGATCAGCGGCGCCTTGTGCCCCGCCGCCGCGTACGCATGCACGGGATGCGGGTCCTGCTTGATGATCTGGCCGGAGGTCGGGTCGATCAGCCGCCCGCGCGAATCGAGAATCGGGATGACGATCGAGTTGCCGCAGGTCGGGCAGGTGCCGTTCTGCCCCGCCATGGATTCGTCGGCCTCAAGGCGGCTCGAGCAATATGAGCACGAAAACCCGTACCGTCGCCCCCGAAGCACCGGCGCCGCATGCGGATGGAGTGTGGACGCCGCCGTCGCCGTTCCCGTGTTCCCTGAGCTTCCCGCGCTCCCCGTGCCTGATGCGCCCGCATCACCCGCCCCCGCCTGTTCGCCCTTCGACTCTTGTCCTGGCTGTTCGCTCATCAATCTTCCGTTATCTCTTCCGGCAATTTCATTGTCTCCGCATCATACCACGATGATTCTCCTGCATGGCAGCGGACACTTCCCGCCGCCGCCCCGCCACTGGTGCTCAGTTGGCCTGCTTTGGCGCCGGATGCTTCGCCAGATATTCCGCCGACGGCGCCGTTCCCCCCGCGCCCGCCGCCCACCAGAGGTACGGCATCCACTTCTCTTCCGCCGGCTCTTCTGGAGGGCCCGGCGTCTTCCCGTCCCCCTTCCCGTCAGCCGCCCCCGCCGCCTTCTCCGCCCAGACCTTCACCTCCCGCAAGAAGGCAGCGCCAGCGCCGCCAGACCAGTTCGGATGATATTCCAGATGATCCGAATCGCCCTTCCCGAAATTGGCCCCCCACACAAAATCGCTCGCCGCGACCGCAATTGCTTTCGCCTGCTTGTACCACCACCCCTTTGTCCACCCCTTGAATGTTCCCTTGTAGGTGTTGTCCACCCGGTGCGCCTGCGCATCGTGCGGATACACATCCATCGCCAGTCCGTAATTGTGGCACGAGCCCCACTGTGGCGCCGCCTGATGCTCCCCCGCCTTCGCCAGTTTCGCCGAGCGCTCCGGCGACCGATACGCCTCTGCCACCTGCGGGCGCAGACCCTCATAAGTCGCACGCCGCAACGCCGCATGCGCCGCCTCCACGAACCCCGGCGCCAGGCGCTCATCATCGAGCAGTTTGTTCGGATCGTAATCCCAGTACGACGCATCCCTGCCCGCCACCAGCGTCAGATGCAGGGGACGCACGCCCAGCGAGTACCGGCCAACATTCGGATCCGCATGATCCGTGCACCCCAGAGGCCCCGGCGTGTCCGTCAGAAGCTGCAGGGGCGCAAACGGATCGAATGCCCCCGTCGGCCCGTTGGCATCCGGCGTCAGTTCGAACGGATCCATCCCATGAGAACCCGGCCGGCACGAGTTGGCCATGAAACACCTCCTGGCGAATCGCCGCATTCACAAAACCCTCGAGTATGCAGCCGATCATACCGCCAACCACTCCGCCGCCGGAATACACGAACGCCGCCGTGGTGCAATCAAACCGCCGCCATGATAAAACTTCCGCATGGCAGGAAACCCCGCGCAAATCTGGACCGTCGGCTCACTCCTCACCTGGACCACCGACTTCTTCACCCGGAAAGGCATCGACGAGCCGCGTTTGTCCGCCGAACTGCTCCTCGCCCACACTCTCAAATGCTCCCGCATGTCCCTCTACACGCAGTACGAAAAAGTCCCCACCGACGCCGATCGCGCCGCCTTCCGCGAACTCGTCAACCAGCGTGCCAACCACGTCCCCGTCGCCTACCTCATCGGCAAGGCCTGGTTCTTCTCGCTCGAGTTCACCGTCACGCGCGACGTGCTCATCCCGCGTGCCGATACGGAAACGCTCGTCGAATTCGTCATTCAGCACGCCCGCCAGCGCACCGACTGGTCCGCGCCCGCCACGCCCGCCATTCTCGATCTCTGCACCGGCTCGGGCGCCATTCCCATCACGCTGGCCAGGCGCCTTCCGCTCGCCGCGCTTACCGCCACCGACATCTCCGAACAGGCGCTGGCGGTTGCCAAGGAAAATGCCGAGATCCACAAGGTCGCCGACAGAATCACGTTTTTGCAGGGCGATCTGTGGGCGCCCCTGGAATCGCAGCAGGCGCCGACGCTCTTCCACGTCATCACCGCGAACCCTCCCTACATTCCGACTGCCGAGGTGAACAATCTTCCGCCCGGCATCCGCGATCACGAGCCGCGCATTGCCCTCGACGGCGGCCTCGACGGACTCGACTTCCACCGCCGCATCATCGCCGACGCCAGGCGCTACATGCACCCCGGCGCGCTGCTCATCATGGAAATGCAATTCGACCAGGGTCCCGCACTTCAGTCGCTTTGCGCAGCGGCGGGATATCTCGCCAACATCCGCATCATCCGCGACGCCGCCGCTCACCCGCGCTGCATCGTCGCCACGCGCGAATGATCATCCGCGCGGATGCCCCCTCACTGCACCACCGGCAACCCGCTCCGCTTGTTCCGTCGCACCTCCGGATTCCCCAACTGCCCGCATGCCCCCATCAATTCCCGCCCATGCGTCACCCGCCGCTTCGTAAAAATCCCCCGCTCCTTCAAGTGATTCAAAAACGCCAGGATCACCGGCTCCTCCGGCGTCTCATACGCCGCGAACCGCTGCGGGTTGTACGGAATCAAATTCACAATGCACGGCAAATCCCGGCAAAAGTCGATCACCGCGTCCGCATCCGCCAGCGAATCATTCACCCCCTTGATCAGCACATACTCGATCAAAAACCGCGCCTTGGGCGCCAACGGATACTCCACCAGCGTCCGCTTCAGCTCCGCCAGCGGCATCGCCTTGTTGATCGGCATCAAGTCATCGCGCAACTTGTCACGCGCCGCGTTCAAACTGATCGCAATCCGCAGATTCCGCCACACCGGTTCCGCCTTGCAGATCTCCGCCAGCTTTCGCAGCCCATCCACGCGTCCTACTGTCGACACCGTGATCTGCCCATGCGGAAAATCCAGCCCCGCCGGCTCGGTGAACACCCGAATCGCCTGCACGACGTTCTCGACGTTATCGAGCGGCTCCCCCATCCCCATGAAGACGATGTTATGAATCCCGTCCGCAAAATACTTCGCCTTTCGCACGTTCCCCTCCGCCATCTCTTCTTCGCGCCCCGTCATGCGAATCGTCCGCGCCACCAGCCGCTGCCGCACGATCTGCCCCGCCGTCAGGTTCTTCAGCAACCCCATCCGCCCCGTCTCGCAGAACGAGCACGCCATCCGGCATCCCACCTGCGACGACAGGCAGAGTGTGTACCACTTCGTCCCGCCGAACGCCGTCATCGGAATGATCACGGATTCCGTCTCCAGCGCCGGCCCGCTCCCCGTACCTTCTACGGGCAAGCAGAACTTCACCGTCCCGTCCAAAGAATCATCCGTGCGCCGGGAAATCGCCGGCAGCGCCACCCCATCTCCCCGCCGCATCATCGCCCGATACTCCTCGCGCAGCGCCTGCCGATGCCTGCCGCGAAAAACCGAATAATCGGCAAGCGTCATACCGAGCGGATCAACACCAACATCCAGATTCGTCATGCGAGAATTGTACAGAATCACCACGCCCAAGCGAAAACCCCCTTCGTGTCTTCGTGTTTACGCCGTCGTCACTTCCCCGTCGCCTGCGTCGCCGGTTGCGTCCCCGCCTGCGTCGCCGCGACCCCCGGCTGCGTCGTCGGAACCGGCCCCTTCGCCAGCCACGCCCGCTCCAAAAGCTCCACCGCCTCCTTGATCTTCTGCTTCCGCAGATCATTCAACTCGGGCGGCAAATCCGACTCCCGAATCACCACGTTCATCAACCGCCCCGTCGGCCCCGTCGGCACTGCCATGTACGCCACAATATTGTCCGACTGCGCCACCGCCCCACCCGGCTGCGTCGTCGCACTCGTCATCGCCCCATTCGCCCCGCCCGCCACGTGCAGCAGAATCGAATCCTCCCGCACCTCATACGCAATCCCCGTCCCCCCGGCCAGCGCCTCCAGCGTCTGCAGCACCGACCCGTTCCCGCTTTTCAAATTCAACGCCGGAAACGCCGCATACAACCCCGGCTCAGGCACAAACCGAATCCCCGTCAGATGCGACAGCTCCGCCAGCACCTGGTCCGACGGCGTGTTCACAAAATTCACCTGGATCGGCCGGTCCAGTTGCCGCAGAATCCACTGCTTCATCGGCATGATGTGAATCGTCGCGCCGCCCGTCGACGAATACGCATCAGACTCCCCAAACCAGATCTGGTGGGTGATCTCGCAATACGTCTCGAGCCCCTGAAAAATGGACATCGGCAACTGCCTTTCAATCTCATCGATCGCCTTGGCATGCAGCGGCGAACCCGTGTCCCCCTCCATCGAGACCACGATATTCTGCCGATCCAGCGCTCCGCGAATCGCCGTCGTCCAATCCAGCGTCGCCGCCCCCCCCGGCTGCGTCGCAGTCGCGGTGCCGCTCCCCGCCGTCAGCTCGTTTGACCGCAGATCCTGCAGCAGTTTCAACTCGCTCAACTGCGCCCGCCGCCCGATATGCAGCAGCGGCGCCGACGGCCGAATGATCACCGTCGACCCTGACACGGTCTGCTGCAGCCCCAGCGTGATGAGCACCTGTTCTATCGCCTCGCGCAGTTTCGAATTCCGAAAATCCGCCGACACCCGCGTCGTCGCCCCGTACGGCAGATAGTCGTAACACGCCGGATCGACGCTCAACGAGATCTTCGCCGTCCCCGCAATCCGCTTGAATGCTTCGGCAATCTCCACCTTCTCCAGCACGAGGTTGAACGGCTGATCCAGCGCCCGCTGCAGCGCCACCTCCGCCGCGGCCGCCTCACCCCCCGGCGCATCCGCACCTCGCGCACTCCCCACCACTGATGCAAATACACTCAAGGCCAACAAACCAGCAAACACGCGGCACGAATGGGTCATCATTGCTCCGATTCATCTCAGAACGCCCATTGTAGCCGCCCCGAATGTTCTCATATAGCCCCGGGCTTGCGGGCATCGCTGCTTCAACTACCCGCTCACTTCCCCGCCACCGGCTGCGCTGCAGTCAACAACCACTGCACCAGATTCACCGCCCCCTTCCGGTTATCCACCGGCGGCTTGTTCAAATCGATGTACTCGTTGTAAATCCACGGATCCCCAATTGCCAGCACCGTCCCCTTCCCCACCTTCGCCGCGAACATGATCACATCCTTCCCCTCACCGACCCCGCCCGACTTTGGATCCGATTCCTTCGGATCCTTGTCCACCACCAGCAGCGCCGTCGACGGATCTTTTACCGTGATCGTCGTAATCTCTTTCATGTAAATCCTGTCCAGCCCCGCGAACAGCGGATGATTCGGAAAATGATCGCGCTCCCGCTCAAAAATTGCGTGCGGCCGATCCGCCGGTCGTGGTGCCGTGTTCCGTAAATTCCCGTCAAATGTAAACCCAAACCGCTCCGCCAACTTGTTGTAGTGCTCAAACTCGCAATTGTTCTTGTCGTTCGCCAGCATCAACAGCACGCCCCCATCCTTCACCCACGCCTCAATCGCATCGATCGACTTCTCATCAATATAGTTCGGCTGATTCCCCGCCGCGTTCTTCTCCGTCGACGGGTTCACGAGGATATACACCGACGTCTTCTTCAAATCCTCCGCCGTCGGCGCTTCATGCAGCTTCTGCACCGTTGCGCCGTTCTCCTTCCACACCTCCCCAAACTTCGAGAACCCCGAGTTCGCCGTGTCCTCCCACACATAATGAAACTGCTTCCCGTTCTTTTCCTGGTGATTGAAAAACTCATCCAGCGTCACCACCTTCCCTGCACCCAGCGCCGGATTCGCCGGCTGCGTCTCCGCCGCCAGCGCTCCCGCCGCCAACACCGTCACACCCAGCACCGCCATCCGAATTGTTTTCATCACCATAATCGCTTCCTCAAAACCAGATATGCACCCTAGTACAACGCCCGCCGGAAGTATCTATTCCCATCCATCACCCCGCAAGGAAACCAGACGTTGCATCTGCGTGGGTATCGGGGGAGGGGAGGCCGGGATTAATCGGCATTCCCTGCCTCGATACCTCCGCAGTCGCGCCCACCTCAATTTGGAAGGGTTAGCCGGCGATTTCAATCGCCGCGTCCCTCGCCCCCGCCATAACGCAAATCACCCCTCCCACGTATAATGATTCCCTTTCCCCATTTACCTGGACCTACCGCCATGCCCAAACCTATCCCTTCCGCCGCCCCCGCAGAAAAATCCTGGCAAGCGCGCATCGGCGCCGCCCAGGACGCTCTCGCCGTCCAGTTCGTCGAATCCCTCTCCTTCGACTTCCGCCTCGCCAAGCACGACATCCTCGGTTCCATCGCCCACGCCACCATGCTCAACTCCGTCGGCCTGCTCACCAGGAAAGACCTCGCCGCCATCAAAGCCGGCCTCCTCGATATCCTCCGCGACATCGAAGCCGGCAAATTCCACCCCGACATCACCCAGGAAGACATCCACATGGCCGTCGAGGCTGAGCTGATCAAACGCATCGGCGAGCCGGGGCGGCGTCTCCACACGGCGCGCTCGCGCAACGACCAGGTCGCCCTCGACATCCGCCTCTGGTGCCGCGAGGCCATCGGCATCCTCCAGGAAAAAATCGCCGATCTCCAGCGCGCCTTCGTCAAAATGGCCGAAGAGCAGGGCCAACACCCCATGCCCTCCTTCACGCACCTGCAGCGCGCCCAGCCGATCGTCGCCGGACACGAAATGCTCGCCTACGCCGAAATGCTCCAGCGCGACAAGGAGCGCCTCGCCGACTGCCTCAAGCGCGTCAACATCTCCCCGCTAGGTGCCGGCGCGGTAGGGGGGTCCACTCTCCCCATCGACCGCAAAAAAACCGCCGAACTCCTCGCCATGCCCGACATCACAAATAACTCCCTCGACTCCATTAGCGACCGCGACTTCCTCTGCGAACTCGCCTTCGACCTCTCCATGATCGCCATGCACCTCTCCCGCTGGGCCGAGCAATGGATTCTCTACGTCACCACCGAGTTTGGCTTCATGAAGATCGCCGACCAGTTCACCACCGGCTCCTCCATGATGCCCCAGAAGCGCAACCCCGACATGCTCGAACTCATCCGCGGAAAAACCGGCGGCGTCTATGGCCAGCTCGTCGCCCTCCTCACCATGATGAAAGGCCAGCCCCTCGCCTACAACCGCGACATGCAGGAAGACAAGCGCTTCATCTTCTTCGCCTACGACACCGTCGAAGCCTCCCTCACCATGGCCGCTGCCATCGTCCTGCACACGACCCTCAACGCCGACCGCATCGCCGAGCGTCTCGACGAGGGCTTCGCCGACGCCACCGTCTTCGCCGAATACCTCGTCAACAAAGGGGTCCCGTTCCGCACCGCGCACCATGTCGTCGGTTCCCTCGTCGCCGAATGCGACCGCAAAGGCTTCACCCGCCTCGGCGACCTCGACCTCAACTCCATGCGCGAAAAGAGCGACAAAATCGCCGACGACATCTACTCCATCCTCGGCGCCAAAAAAGTCATCGCCGCCTACCAATCCGAAGGCGCCGGCGGCCTCAAACAACTCGCCACCCAGCTCAAACGCTGGAAAAAACTCCTATGACCGTGGCATTGGCGTCCCGCCAATGATCGATGGAATGCCCCCAACGGGCATTCCATCGATGCACAACTTTTCCCTTGCCCCAGCCTCTCCCCCAGAGGTACATTGAAAGCGCACATCTGGCACGCGGGTACTTATGAACGGGCTGTTTCTAGCGCAAGCCGTCTCCCTCGACACCCAAACCACCGCCGTCATCACGGGCGTCACCCTCGCCGTCCTCCTCGTCTGCTGGTTCGCACTCCGCTTCTGGATCATCTCCACCCGCCCGCCGAAAATCAGCGACATCCCCATGCCCGAAATCGACCGCCTCAACCGACGCGCACTCGAATCCCTCGCCCAAGGCCACAACGAGACCGAAGAGGACGACGAGATCCCTGCAGATTTACGCGAAGTCGCCAAGACGCTCCACCCCGCCATTCGCTGACTCGCTTATTCGCTTACTTCCCCTCCCCCTCAAGGATGCAACGGATCCACCTTCCGCTCATACACCCGCCCGCGCGGATACCGCTTCCCATCCGCCAGCCGCTCCGTTTCCCACGCCCAGTACATAAACGCATTCCGATCCACCCCCTCCGGCGAACCCACCTGCCACGTCCGTCCCAGATAATCCACATACGACGGCACCGCAAACCCCGGCCCCACCACCGCACACAACTCCTCCACATGCTTCCGCATTGCCGCCAGATGCCCCTCCTTCTCCTCCTCGCTTCCCGCATTCTGCACCGCACGCCACTCCAGCGACGCCAGCACCATCGGCGCCCGTATCGCCAACTGCACCTTGTTCGTCATCAGCTTCGTCCGCAGAATCGCATACTCCACCGGCGGCAACGCCGCGCGCAACTTCTCCAGATCCGCCAGACACTGCTCCGCCACTCCCATCGCCTTCCCCTTCGCCTCCGTCACTTCCGCAATAAACCCCGCATCCCCATGCTCCGCCTTCTCATACGCCGGCACATCACTCGCATCCCACTGCCAGTTCTGCCAGTTCTGATTAAACGCGTCCTCATCCGGCAACGGCGGATACCGCCGCGTGTCCCCAAACGTAAACGGCCCCGCCGACAACAGCTCCGCCACCACGTCGCTCGTCGGCTTCAACGCCCCAATCAACGTCATCCGATCCGCCCCCGACAACGTCGGATACCGATACGCCGCCCACTTGTCCCAGATCTCCTCCTCCGAATCCGCCGCCCCCGACGCCAGCATCCCCAGCGCCCACAAATTCACCTCCGACGGCTGAAACAGCACCTCATCGTCATACCGATCCACCCGCACCACAATCCCCTCCGCCCCCTGCCCCACCACTTTCTCAAACTGCTTCTGCAGCATCCCCACCATGCAGTTCGCCACCTGGTTGTGCAGAAAATATTCCCCCTCCACATCCCACTCGATCAGCAGCGGCCGCTTCTGCGCCAAAATCGGCCCAATCTCCGGCGCCGCCACCCCGCGCATCTGCCAGTCCTGCGCCACCCACTTCGACATCAGCACCGTATCGTGAGGCAACTGATTCACCGCCCCCATCACCCCGCTCAGCTCCTCCAGATGCCACACAAATGTCCGCAGCACAAATTCCTTGTGATGCTCCGCGCACTTCTTCGAAATCAAATCGCACAACTTCAGCAGCATCGGCGTCTGCGTCGCCCGCACCTGCGTCTCCACCACCGTCAGCACCAGCCCATCCACATTCGGTATCGCCTTCCCCAGTATCCACTCATACCGATTCCCCAGATAATCAAACAACTTCTGATTATCCGTCGACTCCACCCCCAGATACTCCGGCATCCACGGCCCCGGCAAATCCGAAAGCTCATGCACCCACACCGTCACCTTCATCCCCAGCGAGTGACAGTAATCCACCAGATGTTCTTTCGCATCCCGCTTCGCAAAATCCTGAATCGCCCCCTCATTCGACCCCTCCAGTTGAAATTGCACCCCATTAAACCCCAGCTGCGCCGCCAGCTTGATCAAATTCTTATCCGCCCGCCCCCGATGAAACGAAACAATCCGCTCCTTCAACGGCGTCCTTACCTTCCCCACCGCCACCGAAAAATCTGGAACCAGCATCTTCTCACTCGCCCCCGGACCCGCCACCGATGAATCCGCCCCGCGCTCACACCCATCCCAAAATGCACCGCATATCAACACCAGCATGATTAAAGAAACAAGATATTTCTTCACAACCGCCCGCCTGTCAGCAAGAATACCAAGCAAGTATACACGCTCCCCAGTAGAACGACGCCCGCCGCCTCGGGCGGCGTGGGGCAATGTGCTCTCGCTCTCGGAGACCATCATGCACAAAAAAGGCTGGCACAACTGGTACCACTGCATGGCCAGCACCTACGGCACCTGGCTCCCCGGCGACAACCGCGGCTGGCACGAACGCAACCACCACGAACACGTCCCCGGCGATTACAAAAACCCGCCCAAGCCGTCAAAGTTCTCACAAGGGCTCTGGAAGCATTCGAAGGACATGATGTCTTACGAACCTTTCACAATCTCAGCAGCCCAGCGAATAACCATCGGCGAATGGCTCCTCGAAAGCTTCCACCACCAGCACGTCACCCTCGCTGCGCTCGCCGTTGCCGAAACAAATTTCCACGCCCTCCTCCGCTACACCGGCGAAAACTGCAAAACCATGCTCGGCCGCGCCAAAGCCCACGCCACAATCCAGTGGGGAAACCTTGCCGTCGACTACGGATTCGACCGCCGACCCATCTGGGGTGGCGGCTCGCTCCCCAAACCGATCAAAGACGAAAAGCACGGCCACGAAGTCTACCAATATATTCTGGACCACAAGAAAGAAGGCGCCTGGGTCTGGTCGCACCGCCCCATCAAATTATCGCGCACATAGCCCCACGCCGCCCGAGGCGGCGGGCGTCTATAATCCTTTCCTATGCCCGATCCTTCTCCCCACTCCCTCTCCTCCCTCCTCAAACGCCTCGCCCTCGACACAGGCTTCACCCTCGCCGCCATCTCCCGTGCCAAACCCTCCGCCCACCCCGACGCCTACCACCAATGGATCGCCGACAAAAAGCACGGTGAAATGCACTACCTCGCCACCGCCATCGACCACCGCCTCGACATCTCCCAAAAATTCCCCTGGGCCCGCTCCATCCTCTCCCTCGCCCTCGCCTATCACCAACCCACCCCCCCTCAAGACTCAAGTCTCAAGACTCAAGACTCCGGAAAAATCGCCCGCTACGCCTGGGGCCGCGACTACCACAAAATCCTCGAAGCCAAACTCCGCATCCTCGAACGCACCCTCCGCACCGCCCTCCCCCACACCGACATCATCGCCCGCGCCTACGTCGACACCGGCCCCCTCCTCGAACGCGAACTTGCCGCCAACGCCGGCCTCGGATGGATCGGCAAGCACACCCTCCTCATCCACCCCACCTACGGCTCCTTTTTCCTCCTCGGAGAACTCGTCCTCAACCTCGACGCCGAACCCGACTCCCCCATCCCCGACCACTGCGGCACCTGCACCCGCTGCATCCAGGCCTGCCCCACCCACGCCATCACCCCCTACTCCGTCGACGCCACCAAATGCATCTCCTACCTCACCCTCGAACATCGTTCCGAAATCCCCGAAGAATTCCACGCCCCGATGCGCGACGCCAACTTCATCGCCGGCTGCGACATCTGCCAGGACGTCTGCCCCTTCAACCGCAAACCCCTCCCCGCCTCCGACCCCGACCTCGTCCCCCGCGCCCCCGCCCCGCAAATCTCCCTCCAGCAAATCCTCGACTGGCAGGAACAGGACTGGGACATCATGACTCGCGGCCGCGCCTTCCGCCGCGCCAAACACCCCATGTGGCAACGCACCGCCAAAATCCTCGCCGACGACCCCGCCTGAACACCAACCACGTTTTCAACCCCATCCCCCTGCCCCTTGCCCCGCTCTTGCGATTCCTCGCAGAATTCCTTTGACACGCCTGTATGACAAGTGTGTGATATTGGCTAGGCGCGCGGCATCTTCATCCTCGTCCCTCCGCCATTTCGAAGAGTTTTTCCCGCACAAGTCGTTTGCGCCAACAAATGAAATCGGAACGTCTCACGGGGGTCTTGAGATGCCGTTGCTTTACGTCGCATTTCGCGAAGGTTTCGACAACGATCGCGTCGTCGCCAAAGTCAACGGCGCCGACGCATTCGATCAAGTCCTCCGCACGAAGACCCAGATCGGCTTTGCCGGCCAATTCGAACTGGAAAAAGATCCTGGCGCCATCCGCCTCGACGTCGAACTCCCCGATCGCAACCAGAAAAAATCCATCGATCTCACCCTCGAACAGTCCCCCGTGTTTGTGGGCGTCAATCGGAACCGGGACGGGAACCTGGCCTTCCAAACGTCCACCGAGCCGTTCCGTTACATGTGATGTGATGCCCAGGCCCTGAAACTCTGCGAAAAACGGAGCACGCGCGCGTGTCGCGTGCCGTTATCGGCATTGCCAGCAAAGGAGCAGTTATGACCACCGAAGTCAAACCTCCCATTCCGCGCGGTAAACCACGCACCGAACCCGGCACCGTCGCCGAACCCGGACAAATCACTCAGACCGGCGAAATCACCATCCCGCACCGCCCCATCGCCGTCGGCGCCAGCGGCCTCTATGTCCTCCAGCCTCTGCTCAACCTTCCCGGCCCCTTCGCCACTGATCAGGGGCCCGACAGCATGGAATCCGGGGGCTTCCTCCCCGCCATCCGCGAAGAACTCCGTCTTGATGTCGATGGCCGTTATCCCCAAATGGCCGCCAGCGGCGTGCTCCGCAACGGCATCGCCGGAAGGGCCAACTGGGTCGCTAAACTCAATTCCACCGCGCCCAATACCTTCGCAGGACCCATCTTCCATGCATGGACCACGGGTGGACCCAGTTTCCCCTACAACTTCGTCAAAATCACCGTCACCACCTCCCTCATCCCCTCCACACAACGCGCCACCGCCATCTTCTCCACCCCCGGCGGCTCGCAGAGCATCCACCGCTACAGATTCTCCTCCCCCTACTTCCACCCCGTCGAACTCGAATTCGACTCCGCCGACGGTACCACTGCCATCACCACCTTCAACACCGGTACCCACCCCAATCGACCCGCAACCCTCCCCATCGAAAACCTCGCCATCGAAACCATCTATCAGCGCGCCGGATTCAACGTCACCAAGTCCGGCGGAGACGGAACCGTCCCCATCGCCGGCGCCGGTTCCAATCACCGCTGGAGCAACATGGAAATGCACGACGCCATGCAGACCTACTGGTCCAAGTTCGCCAATATCGCCCAGTGGTCCATGTGGGTCTTCTTCGCCTCTCTCCACGAAATGGGCACCAGCCTCGGCGGAATCATGTTCGACGACATCGGCCCCAACCACCGCCAGGGTACCGCCATCTTCGAAGACGCCTTTATCTCCGTGGCTCCCCCAGGCGACCCTCAGCCCGCCGCATGGGTCCAACGCATGCGCTTCTGGACCGCTTGCCACGAGGCCGGACATGGTTTCAACCTCGCCCACTCCTGGCAGGAATCCCTCGGTACTCCCTGGATCCCCCTCGCCGATGAGCCCGAAGGTCGAACCTTCATGAATTATCCCTACAACGTCTCCGGCGGCACCTCCGCCTTCTTCTCCAATTTCGAATACCGTTTCAGCGATCAGGAACTTCTCTTCATGCGTCACGCCCCGGAACGCTTCGTCGAAATGGGCGCCGCCAACTGGTTCGATAACCACGGATTCCAGCAGGCCCGCGTCAGCCAGGAGCCCGATCTCCGTCTCCAGCTCCGTGCCAACCGCGACACCCCTCTCTTTGAATTCATGGAGCCCGTTGTCCTCGAATTGAAACTTACCAACATCTCCCGCGAGCCCCAGCTCCTTCACGAGGGCCTCCTCGGCGACCTCGATTCCATGACCATCATCGTCAAAAAGGACAACCAACCCGCCAGGACCTACCGCCCCTACGCCCACTACTGCCGCCGCGAAACCAATACCGTCCTCGACGCTGGAAAATCCTTCTACGACTCCCTCTTCATCGGCGCAGGCCGCGGCCAATGGCATATCTCCGAGCCCGGCTACTACACCGTCCAGCTCGCACTCCATCTCCCCGCGCAGGATGTCGTCTCGAATCCCTTCCGCCTCCGCGTCGCGCCCCCGCGCGGCGGCTACGAGCAGGAATACCTCGCCCAGGATTTCTTCAGCGATGGCGTCGGACGCGTCCTCAACTTCGACGGCAGCTCCGTGCTCAAACAGGATATCGACACCCTCCAGGAAGTCGCCGATCGCCTTCCCGACAGCCGCGCCGCTGTCCACGCACGCATCGCGCTCGCCAATTCCGCCGGCTCCGCCTCACTCCAGCTCTCCATCCCCGAATCCCACCATCGCCCCACCAGCGCGGCCGCCGCCGGCGCCAAGTTCGTCTCCACCAAGCCCGATGTCAAAGATGTCAAACAGGCACGACACCTCTGGGAATCCGCCATCGTCACGAAACAGAACCTCTCCGCTGAAACCCTCGGCCACGTCGACCTCAAATACTACGCCGACGCCTACAGCGCCTGGCTGGCCGGCCAGGGTGATTCACACGACGCGGCCAACGTCCAGGAACATCTCCACAAAACCCTCTCCGCACGCGGAGTCCTCCCCCAGGTCCTCGAAAGTATCGCCGCCCGTAAACGAGAGTACGAATCCAAACGCGCCCGCACTTAACCACCCCATCGCAGCCATTTCGACCAAAACCCCGAGGCTCCCTGTCTCGGGGTTTTCTTTCCACTCCCCCAATATGTCGCCGCACGCTCCACCGGATCACGGATCACTGCCCTCCCCCCTCACATCAACTACATCCTCTTCCGCGAACTTGCCACCCGCACCATGATGTTCAGCACCAGCACAATCGTCACCAGCACCAGCATCCCGCCCCACGCCAGTTGCATCCACTCCTTCACCGGGCTCGTCGCATACTGAAAAACAATCACCGTCAGCGACGGAAACGAGTGATTCAAATCCGCGTGCATGAACGGAAAACGCCAGTCAAACGAATACACCGGCTGATCCGACATCCCCGCCGTAAACAACAGCGGCGCCGTCTCCCCCGCCACCCGCGCCACTCCCAGCATCACCCCCGTGATGATCCCCGATGACGCCGCCGGCAATACAATCCGCACCAGCGTCTGCGCCTTCGAGCCCCCCAACCCGATCGATGCCTCCCGCAACGCCTTCGGCACCAGCTTCAGCATCTCCTCCGTCGTCCGCGCCACGATCGGACACATGATGAATCCCAACGCCACCGCTCCCGCCCACGCCGAACTCGTACGCATCGGCACCACCACCAACTGATACCCCAGCACCCCCACGATGATCGACGGCACCCCCGCCAGCACATCCACCATCAGCCGAATCGCATGATTGAACCAGTTCTCCCGCGCATACTCCGCCAGGTAAATCCCGCACAGCATCCCCACCGGAACTCCCAGCACGCTCGCCATCAGAATCAGCGTCAGCGATCCCGCAATGCAATTCCGCAGCCCAATCCCCCCGAACGGCTTCTCCGGATCCGGATACCCCGTCGACTGCGTGAAAAATCCCCAGTTGATATGAAGCGGATGCATCTGCACAAAGCAGTCAAACCCCCGATACAGGATGTACCCGAAGATCAAAAACAACGCCGTAATCGTCACCAGCGCCGCGCCATAGCAGAACCCCTTCGCCAGAAAATTCGCCGCCCACGCCGACGAATTCGACAAATTCCGCCGCCGCCGAAACGAATCCTTCGGCGCCGAACCTCCCTGAATTTCACCCATCGCAACCGTCATACCGCTCTTCCAATCCCAATCGTCGCTTCTCTCTTCCGACTACTGACTTCTGACTACTGGCTACTTCCTTTTCCCCATCGTCACCCGCATCACCATCACCCGCGCCACCCCATTGATCAGCGTCGTAATCACCAGCAACACAAACGCCGCATACACCAGCGCCGACGTGTACTCCGGCGTATCCGCCTCCGCAAACTGATTCGCCAGCAGCGACGCAATCGTCTGCCCCGGCTCAAACAGCGACTTGTTAATATGCATCGACCCCCCGATCACCATCGTTACCGCCATCGTCTCCCCGATCGCCCGCGCAAATCCCAGAATAACCGCCCCCAGTATCCCCAGCCTCGAATACCCCAATATCAGCCTCATCGCCTGCCACCACGTCGCCCCCAGACCCAGCGCCCCCTGCTCCAGCTCCGGCGGCGCCACCGTCAGCACATCTCGAATGATCGCCGTCATGATCGGCGTCACCATGATCGACAGCACCACCGACGCCGTAAACACATTCGACCCCGGCCCCGGATTCATAAACAAACCCCCGACCCACGGTATCCTCCCCAGCGTGTTCCCCGCCCACGGCTGCACGTTCATCTGCATGAACGGCAGCAGTACCGCCACGCCCCACAACCCATACGCAATCGACGGAATCGCCGCCAGAAGCTCTATCAGAAAACTCGTGAACGTCACCAGCCCCCGCGGCGAATAAAACGTAAAGTGCCCCGAACGCGACGGCAACGGAATCTTTATCTTCGGCGCCAGCTTCACCAGAAATATCGCCGACCCCATCGAGATCGGCACCGATATCAGCAACGCCACCACCGACGTCGCCAGTGTCCCGTAGATCACCGGCAACGCGCCGAACTTCTCCGTCACCGGATTCCACACCGTCGTCGTCAGGAACCCCAGACCAAACTCCCTGATCGACGGCAACGCCCCCATGAACACCGCTGCCGCCAGCACCCCCAGCAGCACAAACATCAGCAACGCACCCCCCAGGGTCGACACATACGTCAACCCATCCAGAAAATTCAGCACCACCAGGTTGCTGCGCTTCCGCTTCCTTCCCGGTCCCACCGGGGAGGGGGGGGGGGGCGGCAATCTTGTGCTGACTTCCGACATAAATCCCATCACTCAAAAATCAGGGCCTCCGCCGACCTTTATCGGCGGAGACCCCGCAAATAGACCTGTCACGATGCAACTTCATCCCTCAAAACCCAACTCTCAACCACTTCACCCGCGCTCAACCAGGGTTTTGTGTTTTGAGTTTTGTGTTTCGAGTTTTCGAGCTTACTTCGCCAGCGGCTGCCCGTCGAACGTGATCGACTTGATCTTCTCCAGTACCTTGTCCTGCGCTTCCTTCGGCAGCTTCGCATATCCCAGACCTTCGGCCAAGCCCTGCCCATCGGTCTCGGCCCACTGGATGAAGTCCACCGTGCTCTGCGCCAGGTTCTTGTCCTTCATATAAGACATGTCCTGGTACACCAGGAAGTACGTGAACCCGCAGATCGGATACGACTCCGCGCCCGGCGCATCCGTGATCGACACCTTCAGGTCCGCCGGAAAGGTCGTGACCGAATTCGCAATCGCCGCCTCAACCCCCGCGATCGACGCCCGCACTTCCTTCCCGTCGTGGTTGATCTGCGTCGCGTACGCCAGCTTGTTCTGCACCGCAAACGCCATTTCCACATACCCAATCCCGCCCACCGTGTGCTGCACGTCCGCCGCAACGCCCGGGTTCCCCTTCCCGCCAAGACCGTTCCCCGGCCACTGCACCGACGTCGCGTTCCCCACGTTGTCTTTCCAATCCGAGCTCACCTTGCTCAGATAATTGGTAAAGACGAACGTCGTGCCCGAACCGTCAGAACGATGCACCGATACGATCGGCATGTCCGGCAGGGTCATCCCCGGATTCAACGCCGCAATCTTCGCATCGTTCCACTTCGTGATCTTGTTCAGATAAATCCCCGCCACGGCCTCCCCATCCAGCTTCAAATCCCCGGTCACACCCGGCAGGTTGTACGTCAGCACCACCGGCCCCGCCACCGTCGGCAAATGCATGATCCCCTGCGCCGCACCTTCCTGCGACTTCGTCATCGGCGCGTCCGAGCCGCCGAACTGCGTCACTTTGTTCGTGATGTCCTTGATCCCGCCGCCCGATCCGATCGCCGAGTAATCCACTTTCACGTCCGGATGCGCTGCATTGAATGCCGCCGTCCACTTCGCATACAGCGGTGCCGGGAACGTCGCGCCAGACCCTTGAACTCGCGTCTCCGCATTCACGCTCGCGGTCACTGACAGCACCGCAGCCGTCGCGCTGGCCATGCAAACCTTCCACAGACTGGTCATTACTCGTCTCCTATTGACGGAAAAAAAGGGGTCCTAAAACAGCCGGAACTGTAGCGGCCACGACGGCAAGTCCTGTTAAGCCGGCGCTAAGTTCCGGTTAAGATGTCGTCCCCACGGCACCTCCGAATCATCTCCCCCATACTCCCTCGCTCCCCCAACTTTCATCCCAACTCTCAAGAACCTCCTTCTAAAAAGCCCCCGCACGTCCGAAAAAAGCCCATAATTCCCACATGCGAACCCCCTCCATCCTGAAATCCTCCTCCTCATGAAATTTACTGAATTCTATTTACTCATTACATTCCTGGGATCTATTCTTCACAGATTTGCCCCCGACTCCTCAGCCAGGGCAGACAAAAGCCGCTCAATCGGAACACCCTGCTTTCACCCTCGCAGCAGCCTACAATCAAGTTCACTTCGCGGTTCCCCCCTCCCGTGTGGCGGCCAACTCTGCTCTTCACTACCCCCCCGTCAGCCCACCCTGCTGACCATTTCTTCGCAGCGCTCTTGGAGGCACGATGTCCAGCTTCTCCCGCCGTATCCCACAGCTTACCGCCGCTGTTCGCAACGCTGCCGTTCTCCGCTATCTACGCCACCGCCCCGACTCGCTCCCCCCCATGCGCGCGGAACCCCTCGAACAACGCTCCCTCTTCAGCGCCCCAGGCACCGGCTGGAACCTCACCTTCGACGATGAATTCAACGGCTCCTCCCTCGACACCACCAAGTGGGCCAACTACCTCCCCTGGAACAACGGCTCCACCGGCGACAACCGCTTCGAAGGCGGCTCCTACGTCGACTACATGGTCAACGCCAACACCACCATCTCCGGCGTCAACCTCACCTCCGACCTCTCCCTCTCCGGCGGCCAGCTCCACCTCAAAACCCAGCAAACGGCCACCTTCACCGTCGGCTCCCAATCCTTCAATTACACCGGCGCCATGATCACCACCGGCATCAACCCTTTCCGCACTTTCTCCTCCGGCTACTTCGAAATCCGCGCCCAGCTCCCCACCGGCGCCGGTAACTGGCCCGCCTTCTGGATGACCAACGGTTGGCCCCCCGAAGACGACATCATGGAAGCCTGGCCCGGTCAGCCTCGCTTTCACCAGGGCCTCTACGGCATGGACAACGCCTGGCACGATTACAACGACACCACCTCCGCCACCGTCCCCTCCACCAACTGGCACACTTACGCCCTCGAATGGGGCCCCGGATACCAGAAATTCTACGTCGACAACGCCGTCACCTACTCCACCACCACCGGCGTCCCCACCTCCGCCAACCCCGAATACCTCCTCCTCAACAGCTCCGTCGCCTCCGGACAGACCGGCTCCTACTCCAACGCCAACAACAACTCCCTCAACGTTGACTACGTCCGCATCTACACTTACAACGCCGCCACCACCCCCTCCATCGCCAACGCCGGCTTCAACACCACCGGCTCCTGGAACTTCACCAACGCCAACGCCACCATCGTCATCGGCTCCACCATCGGCCTCACAGGCACCGGCGACCTCCACGTTGCCGGCGCCGGCGAAGCCAACCAGAACATCACCGGACTCTCCCCCAACACCACCTACTCCCTCACCGCCTACGCCGTCGTCGCCACCGGCTCCACTGCCGGCCTCCTCGGCGTCCGAAGCTTCTCCGCCGGATCCGGAAACGTCTCCGTTGCCGCCGGAAACCCCGGCGCCGTCGGCACCTGGGTCCAGTCCTCCGTCACCTTCACCACCGGCCCCTCCGACACCTCCGCCCAAATCTATCTCAGCAACCTCAACTCCAACGCCGTCTACTTCGACGACACACAGCTCGCCACCCCCGCCATTCTCAGCCCCATCGCCAACCTCGGCACCGCCGTCGGCACGCCCCGCAGCACCACCTTCTCCATCACCCAGGGGCAGGCCGCCGGATTCTGGTCCGCCTCCGCCTCCTCCGCCAACCAATCCCTCGTCGCCAACGCCAACCTCACCGTCACTGGCTCCGGCTCCTCCCGCACCCTCACCATCGCCCCTCAGCCCGGCGTCACCGGCACTACCGCGATCACCGTCACCATCACCGATGCCTTCGGCGACATCTCCACCAAGACCTTCAACCTCACCGTCGGCTCCACCAGCGACCCCACCTCTCCCACCGTCGCCAACCCCGCCACCGCCAACCCCTCCCCCATCACCGGCACCTCCACCGCACTCTCCGTCCTCGGCGCCGACAACACCGGCGAATCCGGCCTCACCTACACCTGGTGGGTCGGCGCCAAACCCACCGGCGCCAGCGACCCCACCTTCACCAACAACAGCTCCAACGCCGCCAAGAACACCACCGTCAACTTCTCCATGGCCGGCAGCTACCAGTTCGGCGTCCAGATCACCGACGCCAACGGCTTCTGGACCACCTCCTCCGTCTCCGTCAACGTCAACGCCACCCCCACCTCCGTCTCTCTCTCTCCCAACATCATCTCCGTCGGCGTCAACACCTCCCAGCAATTCTCCGCCTCCGTCCTCGATCAGTTCAGCCAGATCATCGCCAGCCCCATCCTCTCCTGGTCACTCCCCTCCGGCGGCGGCTCGCTCCTCGCCTCCGGCCTCTACACCGCACCCTCCACCCCCGGCACCGCTACCATCAAAGTCACCAGCGGCAACGCCTCCGCCATCGCCACCGCCAATGTCATCCCCATCTCCGAAGAACTCGACTGGTACCCCGCCAACGAATTCTCCGGAAACTTCCTCAACGACAACTCCGGACACGACCGTACCGCCTCCCTCTCCGGCTCCTACTCCTTCAGCTCCGGAAAACTCTCCAACGCACTCAACCTCTCCGGCGGTTACGCCTCACTCCCCACCGGACTCCTCAGCTCCACCACCGAATTCAGCATCTCCACCTGGGTCAATCTCACTTCCCTCGCCACCTGGTCCCGTATCTTCGACTTCGGCACCGGCACCACCAATTACATGTTCCTCTCACCCCAGGCCGGCGGAACCAATCTCCCTCGCTTCGCCATCCTCACCCCCGGCAGCGGCACCGAACAACGCATCGACAGCAGCACTGCAATCTCCACCGGCGTCTGGACCAACATCGCCGTCACCCTCTCCGGCACCAACGCCACGCTCTACATCAACGGCGTCAACGTCGGCTCCAATGCCAACATGACCCTCAACCCCGCCTCCCTCGGCATCACCAATCTCAATTACCTCGGCAAATCTCAGTTCCCCGATCCCGCCCTCTCCGGCTCCATCGACGACTTCCGCATCTACAACCGCGCACTCACGCAATCGCAAATCCAGTCCCTCGTCAGCGGCAACCCCTTCGTCTCCCTCCCCGCCGCCGCCAGCCCCAGCCCCACCACCTCCACCACCGCCAACCTCTCCGTCCTTGCCGATGATGACACCGGCGAAGCCAACCTCACCTACTCCTGGTCCGCCTCCGGACCCGCACCCGTCGCCTTCTCCACCAACGGCACCAATGCTTCCAAAAACGTCACCGCTTCCTTCTCCTCCGCCGGAACCTACACCCTCACCGCCACCGTCACCGACGCCCAGAACCACACCGTCACCAGCAACACCACACTCACCGTCGGCGACTTCGTCTCCAACCTCAACGACTCCGGCCCCGGCTCCCTCCGCCAGGCCATCCTCGACACCAACGCCAGCACTGGCACTCAAATCATCGCCTTCACCCCCGGATTGTCCGGCACCATCTCCCTCTCCTCTCCGCTCCCCACCCCCACGAACAATCTCATCCTTCAATCCACCAACATCACCCTCGACGGCGCCGGCACCCTCCTCACCATCCCCGCCGGCATCAACGCCACAATCCAGGACCTCACCCTCACCACCGGCTCCCTCGACAACGAAGGCAGCCTCCAAATCCTCGGCAACGACCTACTCAACCTCCTCACCGGCAACGGAACCCTCACCATCGGCACCGCCACCACCGCCGCTACTCTCACCCTCGCCACCCTCCCAGGCGCCACCAGCTCCCAATCCGCCCTCACCCTCAACCCCGGATCCACCTTCGACATCGCCGACCAATCCTTCCTCCTCACCTACGGCCCCGGCAACACCGACTCCACCCCCACGATCATCCCCCAACTCGCCGCCGCCCAATCCGCCAACTGGACCACCGGCCTCATCTCCTCCCTCGCCGCCGCCAACCCTCTCCTCGCCATCGGCTTCGCCGACAACACCGCCACCGGCCAGCTCACACTCAAAACCACCCTCTTCGGCGACGCCAACCTCGACGGCCACGTCGACCTCTCCGACCTCTCCACCGTCCTCAACAACTTCGGCAGCAACTCCACCAACTGGTCCTCCGGAAACTTCCAGTACGCCTCCACCGTCAACCTCTCCGACCTCTCCTACGTCCTCAACAACTTCGGACAATCCATGTCCTCCCTCGGCTACGCCGCCTCCACGCCGCCCGCTACCACCCAATCCACCTCCTCCCAAACCTTCACCCCGCCCGCCGCCAGCTCCTCCACTCCACCAACCACCACCACCCCCGACCCCACCACCCCACAAACCACCACACTCGACATCGCCCCCGTTCCCGCACCGACGCCTCCACCCACCACGCCTGTGGAAGACACCCCTCCCGCACCCACAACACCATCCCCGCCGCCGGCCCCCGTCATCACCCCCACCCCCACACCCGTAATCACACCAACCCTCTCGAAATCCCCAACTCCTGCCAACACCCACTCCACCCATCCCAAGCATCCCACACCACCCGCTCCCAAAAAGAAAACCGCCCTCCCAACCCCACGCCACCTCCGCGGCCGCAGACACAAAGCGGCCGCACAACCCCAACCGATCCGAAACCGCAGGTTCGCCTGCGGTTTCAACCTCCCTTCTCTCAAACTCAAACTTCGTTGGCCTTTCTCGTCCCCTTTATCCGAGTCCCATTCGATTTTCATCCTCAAAATGCATAGCCGTCGATCGAAGATCGACGCGTGCTCGACGCGAGTTTCAGTTGGGAGCCGGCTTCCCCTTTCTTCTCACCGCGCAGCCGGGCTGATCTGGTCTGAAATGTGGAAGTAATCGAAGTCCGCGTATCCGCCGGGCGTCTTGGTGGCGTAGTTGAACAGCCCAAAGCGATAGCCGACGAAGTGCGCGAGCGAATACACCATTTTCAGGTCGTGCCCGATCGCGCGCCAGGACTGGCCGTCCAGGCTGTAATAGAAACGGGCGGTGTCGGCCTTGTTCGTGAAGTCACACTCGGCCTTTAGATAGACGATCGGCCGATCGAGCGGCACGGACTCCACGTCGGACGGGCTGTCATTTTCGCCGCCCGCCATGACGATCGCACGCTGATTGCCGTCGATCTTCACGCCGACCATGCCGTAGCGTTTCTGCAGCAGCACCACGCCCGCGAAGTCTCCGTCCTTCATCCCCGATGTGTCGATACAGGTTGATCCTGAGCAGACCGGGCCGATGGTGCGCTGCGTGAGCGTGTTGCGCGCCGAGAAGATTCCGGCATCCGTGCGGCCCGTGCTGAGACGCAGGAAGCCGGGCCGCGCCGTGACCGACCACAAATCGTTCGCCGGATTGTGATTCCACTGCCAGACCAGCGGCAGCGGCCGATCGCCTGCTTTGCGGTCAAACTCATCCGACGCCACGATCCCCGGGATCAATCCCCTGCTCGCCGGCAGGCCCTCCAACACCTCCGGCGACTTGCCGTCGATCCCGATCACCGGCCAGCCATCTTTCCATTCCGTCGGAACCAGGTACGGAATCCGGCCGACGGCACCCGCGTCACGGAACAGATACGCGTACCACTTCCCATCCGGCGTGTCGATCAGGCTCCCCTGCGCGATGCCCTTGTCGGCGAACGCCACCTTCCCTTCATACGGCCCCAGCAGGTGATCCGCCCGATGCACCACCACCGTGCGCATCCCGTTCCGCGGCCAGCAGATGTTGAACAGGTAATACTTGCCATCGCGCCTCATCAACTGCGAGCCTTCGGCGTGAAGCATGATGTCCGGGCCCGCGGGGGCGCTGGCATCCTGTATCAGCACCTGATTCACTCCCCCTTCCTTGATCGCAGATGCATCGGCCGTCAGTTCCACGATGCGGATCGTCCCCCCGCCGTAGATCAGGTACACCCGGCCATCATCGTCGAACACCAGCGAGTGATCGTGATAAATCTTGTTTAACACGCTCGTCTTCCACGGCCCCTTCTCGATCTCTTTCGTGGTGAAGATGTAGGTCTTGCCCGTCGCCAGCGAGAAGGTCGTGCAGTAGTAGATGCCGTTGTGATAGCGCAGGCTGCTCGCCCACGAGCCCTGGCGGTAGTTGCTCCTGCCGTTCGTGAGCGTGAGGTTGTCACCATCCCCGAGCGTCGGGTACGCGTAGTTCACGATCTCCCAGTTGACCAGATCCTTCGACTTCATGATCGGCACGCCGGGGTTGAAATGCATCGTGGTGCTGCTCATGTAATACGTATCCCCAACCCGGATCATCGCCATGTCCGGCACGTCGGCGTAGATGATGGGATTCTTCGCGGCGCCGGCATCCTGCGCCAGCGCGACGGAACCATTCCAAGCCAGTGCGGAGATGATCAGCGCAACCATGGCAACGCGGATGAGAAGGGTGGTATGCATCATGTCCTGCATTATATACCGGAAACGCTCACCGTTTCCCAATTCTTTTCAGCACTTCAGCGCTTCATGATAAAGGGGTCAGGAGTCATTCATTGCCTACTCCCCCCGCCATCGCGTACACTCCCCCTATGCCACGCAAACCCCGCTGCATCCAGGGCAACCACATCTACCACGTCCTCAACCGCTCCAACGCCCGCCTCACCATCTTCCACACCCCAGATGACTACGCCGTCTTCGAACGCACACTCCTCCAGGCCCACGAGCGTTACCCCATCCGCATCCTCGCCTACGTCCTCATGCCCAACCACTTCCACCTCGTCCTCTGGCCAAAACGCGGCCAGGAACAAATGCTCTCCGACTTCATGCGCTGGCTCCAACTCACCCACACCCAACGCCACCACGCCCACCACGCCCACCACGCCCACCACGCCCACCACGCCCACCACCACACCTCCGGCGAATGGGGGGGCGGCCACCTCTACCAGGGCCGCTTCAAAACCCTCCCCGTCCAGGGAGACCACCACCTCCGCACCCTCTGCCGCTACGTCGAACGAAACCCCCTCCGCGCCAAACTCGTCAAACGTGCCGAACACTGGCCCTTCTCCTCCCTCTACCGCCGAATCCGCGACTCCGACGAAGACCGCCAGCTCCTCGCCGACTTCCCCTCAACCGCCCCCTTCTCCCTCCCCCGCTGGCTCGACCGCATCAACACACCCCAGCCCGAAAGAGAACTCGCCGCACTCCGCCACAGCATCCAACGCGGCGCCCCCTTCGGCTCCCCCGACTGGATCGCTCGCACCGCCAAATCCCAAAACCTCCAACACACCCTCCGCCCCCGCGGCCGCCCCAAAAAAACAAGACCAAAGAAAGACTCCTGACCCGAATGGCACTTCCATAACTCGTAAATAAAGGCGGAATGGCGGGATAAAGAAAAGCGGGCCTCCCCTCCGATGACGTGAATGGATAACGTCACGAACCGGCAAGGAGGCCCACGATGCGT
>Ga0335069_10001240_pt1 | contig 41178 bp, 27 predicted proteins | sample Lox_Sample_11_FD_206714 | JGI IMG/M metagenome (GOLD analysis project Ga0335069, IMG submission 206714) | Soil microbial communities from Loxahatchee National Wildlife Refuge, Florida, United States - Lox_Sample_1.1 | ecosystem: Environmental > Terrestrial > Soil > Wetlands | place: USA...
AGGAACTCCGCGCGGAATTGGAGATTCATGCTCTCCCGAAGCTTGGTGTTCTTTCCGAGCGAGATGTCCCAGTTGTTCGTGCCCGGCCCATGCAGCGCACCATACATGGAATTGCCGAACGTCAGCACAGGAGGGTCGGTGAAGGCTGAAGTATTGAAGTACTCCGCCACAGTCTTTGGCCCAGAAATGCTCTGTCCTGCAACTCGGTTGGCGCGTTCGGAGCCTGCACCGGCCACTCCGGAAAAGCCCGTTGAGGCATAGACCGTATAGGCATTTCCAGAGTCAAAAGACGTGATGCCTGACAGGACCCAGCCATCCAAGAACTTACCCTGAACCCCCTTCATCCCTTTGGCAAAGGGTAATTCCCAAACGTAGTTGAAAGTCAGCATCTGGGGCCGGTCAAAGCTCGCCAAACCCCGTTCGGCCGATACGTCATAGCTGTTCTGCGGCATGGCGGCGTCGTTGTCCGCGTCCGTGAGAGTTTTCGACCAGGTGTAGGCCGCCTGGAAGGAAACACCCTTGGAAAAGCGTCGATTCACAGAGACCTGCAAGCTGTGATAGATGGAGTTCGCGCTCGTTTCAAAGTACGACATGCCGCCAAAACCCTGATACGGAAGCAGGTCGTACCCTCCCACGTCGCCCGTCTCCACATCCAGATTTGCAGTGGATACCGGCGCCTGGTTTAAGTTACGGTTACGCAGCAAGTGGGTTCCTTTGCTACCAACATAGCTGACATCAAGCACCGTGTCCTTCAGGACTTCTTGCTGGACGCCGAGTGACCATTGCTGCGCGTAGGGCACGTTGAAATGGGGCGCGATGTTACTGATCCCCACCACGCTCTCACCGTTCACCGAACCCGCGGCCGGATTGGTGAGCTCCGTCAGCGAAACTGACTCGGGGTAATTGAAAGGCGGCGTGTTCTTCATCCACAGCGTGTAAGGAGCCCAGCGGTCGTAGTACATGCCGTAACCGCCGCGGAGCGAGGTCTTCTGATTGTGGAACACATCCCAGGCAAATCCCACGCGAGGGGCAAAGTTGGCTTTCCCTGGCGAGTAGATGGCCAAACCGTAAGGTGACTTCAGCACGTCGGACGTGTACTCAGACGGAATGGGCGCGTTGGTAGCTGCATAGATCCCGTTCAGGAAACTGTAGTTCAGGGGTGAAAGGATCGCGCCCGTCGTATTGTCGACCGTGGGAGCCTTCGAAGCATCGTAATATGAGGGATCGAAGTTAGCCAGCAACCCGTTGTTGTCGTGCTCCGGCGTATAGAGGCTGTAGCGCACACCGTAGTTCAAGGTGAGGTAAGGTGTCACCTTAAAGTTGTCCTGGGCATAAGCTTCAAAGTCCCAATAACGGAGGATCTGGTGGGGCTTGGTAGGGTTTTCTGAATAACTGTCCGCGATGTTCAGCAACATATCGGCAACCGCGTTTCCCTTGATGGCAACCGTACCGGTGGAATCAACCGTTTCGGTGCCCACGCCGCTGAACGAGAAGCTTCCATTCTGGTTGTCCGGAACGTTGTCTTCACCTTTGCCTTGGCGCGTCAGCAACCCACCGAACTTGAAATTATGTTTGCCCTTAATCCAAGACAGATTATCGGTGAACTTTGAGTAGAAATAGGTGTTCCGGAAGGGCCAATTGATAGAGATGCTGGCATAGTTGCCAGTGTACAGGTACATCGAGGGGATGCGGTTCTCGGCATTCCCTGTTTCGTTCTGTGGGAACAGATAGGGAATATCGAGGCCTGACGCCCGCGAGCGTGAGGATGTGGCCGCCTCGGAAATGCGGATGAGGTTGTGGTCGTAACTGTACTGGAACTCGTTGACGACGGTGGGCGAGAAGGAATACGTAACGTTCACAGCCCCATTCTGAAGAGGCTCAAATTCGTCGCTCGCACCTTCGTTGGGAATGGCATTCTCATGCCACAAGCCGTAGGGCGAGTGAATACTGTCGTTGTCTTGCGTATAGCGACCGAAAATGGTCAGTTTTTCCGTGGGCTTGTAGTCGAGGCGGAAGAGTTCTTCCCGCGTTTTCGTGAAGTCCGGATCGGACGACACGTAGTTGTAGCCACTCTGCTGGACGGCAGGATTAGGAGTGGGCCAGTAGGTGTTCAGGAGGAGTGTGGCAGTTGAATTGATGCAAGTAGAGTCGACAGTGCTGACTCCCCCGGCGGATGTCACACACGGGGCCCCGCCTGTGGTTAACTTGCCGGCGCGATTCGTGAGCGCCTGACTGAAGGTCCCTTCCTTTTCGGCGGCGGTCGGCACATAGGTCAAATACGTCCCAGCACTTTGGATGATGCGCCGGAATTCCTGTGACCAGAAGAAGAATAGCTTATCCTTCTTGATCGGCCCGCCCAGGGTGTAGCCGAAATTGTTGTAACGGTTTTCGGGCCGCGCCGTGCCGGGCATCTCAGCCATCGTGGTCGGGCTTGTTTGATTGAGGGCAAAGAAGTTCCGGGCATTCAGCTTGTCGTTGCGCAGGAATTCAAAGGCGCTGCCATGGAACTGGTTGCCGCCGGAACGAGTGATCAGGTTGATCGTGGCGCCGGCGCTGCGGCCTGATTCCGCACTAAAGGAAGCGCGCGAAACGCGGAATTCCGCCAGCGCTTCCAGGTTCGGCGTCACCATGTTGTTCCCATTGTAGGTGTCGATGTTGTTGACACCATCAATCAGGTAGTTGTTCTGGTTCTCTCGCATGCCGTTCACGGAAACAGATGCCGTCGAGAGCGAGGCAAAGCCCGGCTGGCTGCCGATGTCCGAACTGACTCCCGGTTCCAGCGTCAGCATCTGGATGAACTGACGAGTGCTAAGCGGGAGTTCGCGGGTCTGCGTGCCGGAAACCGTGTTGCCCACGTCGGAGCTTTCGGTCGCCACAGGGGTAGCGTTCGCCTCCACCGTAACTTGCTGTGTAACCTGCCCGACCTTGAGCGTAATGTCAGCGCGCGCGGTTTCGCTGGCGCTCAGAGTGACACCAGTCCGAAGTACCTTGGTGAAACCCTCCGCCTCCGCGGTGATTTCGTACGTGCCAGCCGGCAGGAACGAGAACCGATACTCACCGGAACTGGTGGTAACACCATTCCACACAAAGTTGGTGCTCACGTTCTTCACAGTGATCTTTGCTCCCGGGATAAGGGCACCCGTGGAGTCGTATACTGCTCCCGTAATAGTCCCGGTGCTCTGCTGCGCCCACGTGCTAACCGGCACCAGCAGCAAGCCCATGACTATAACGAACCATTTCAGCTTCATCTCCATCTCTCCTTTCCACGTGGCTAAACCTGATCGGCAACGACAAGCGCATTCATGGAATGCTCTACTGACCAGCCGCTGACCAAGTGACAATCAACTTCCCTAGAAGGGGGAAGGCCCACGGACACGTTGATGATCGAGCCGTCCCCGAGAATACCCATGACCATGCCAGCGACGTCAGCAGGGACAATTTCCATCCCGCGGGTGTCGCGAAGGCCAAAAGGCAACCGGCGAGGAGTGTTGGCGTTAGCCGGCGCCTTCCTGTAGTCCCCGACTTGTGGAGTAAGCTCCATGTTTAATACAACAACCCGGGGCGATTGGCTGGACCATGGAGAGCTGCACCGGCCCAGGCACCTATCTCCATAATCATGTATGTTGCCAAGAGCCCCAGAAAATGGAATTTACTTAGACACTGAAAATACACGACTTATATCTAGAACGATCGTGCATGGCTACAAGCTCTTAAACCTATATAGATTTCTATATACAATAAATGGAAGGATTACCTCATCTCCCTCACGTGGCGCGGCATCCAGATTTCTTATGCCGCCTACTGCCCACAGCGGACTCCTTGGCCCAGGTCCTGCGATCTTCCTGGAGTCCACTCTACCTTCCATCCAGGAACATCTACTGAAAACCCACCATCCGCAAAGGCACCTTGGGCTCGCTGTCATGTCGCGCAGTTCAACCCGAGACATCAGTTTTATGCCAGGCAGGGGAGAGCCCCCCTTGAAGAACCAGCTTTCAATGTGGCAATCTCTGTGAGGAGGGGGTAGGGCGTTTGCCTGCGCCGGCGCCAACCATTTCCCTATAATCAGATGGCAAACGGCAGCGAAAATACGGATACGACAGTCTCGGCACGCGAACCTTCCTCCGAGAGCCAGCCGCAGCTGTCGTTCCCGGCGCAACCTCGTTCCTTTACGGTGTGGGAGCGCATGCAGATCTTTGTGGCAAGCTGGCTCGGATACTTCGCGGTCGGGCTGGTCGGCCACACTCTGCGCTGGGAAGTTTTCGGGTGGAGGAATTGGGAAGCGGCCGGGCGAAACGGAAAAGGACTAATTTACACGTTCTGGCACCGCGAGATCTTTGCCGCCACCTGGTTCTGGCGAAAGCGCGGCATCGTGGTGATGACCAGCCAGAATTTCGACGGGGAATACATCGCGCGGATTATTCAGAAGCACGGTTACGGCGCAGCTCGGGGATCAAGCACACGCGGCGCGGGCAGGGCTCTGGCGGAGATGATCCGCCATCTTCGCAAGGGTGTGGATGCGGGATTTACAATTGACGGCCCCCGCGGCCCGCGCTTTGTGGCGAAGCGCGGCTCCGTCCTGCTCGCGAAGGCCACCGGCGCGGCGATTCTTTGTTTCCATGCGGCGGCACGCCACCGCTACGTCTTTCGAAAAAGCTGGGACGGCACAGAGTTTCCGCTGCCCTTCAGCCGCGCCGTCGTACTCATTGCTCCCCCGATTTTCGTTGCCAGGGAAGCGGACGACGCCGAGCAGGCTCGCAAGCTTCAGGAAGTGCAGGCCGCGCTCGATGACCTTCGGCGCCGCGCGGAGCAATGGCAGCAGGGACTGATGGAAAGGTAACGCCGGGCACGCTTTCCGGCCCGGCGGCTCTTCCACTTTCGCCCGTTTTCTCTTGTAGGTGGGGTTAATCGACAATCATCAAAACCGCAGGGTCGGAAAGCGTGCCCCGCGCTACTTTCCTTCCACAATCCTCTGGAGTTTGGGAAAGATCGCCTGCACCTGTTCCTGCATAAACTCGAGGCTTCCCGAGTTATCCACCAGATAGTCGGCCCGGCGGCGCTTTTCCTCCACGGGCATTTGCGCGCGAACGCGCCGCTCGGCATCCTCCGGTGAAATCCCCGTCTTGGCCATCAGGCGTTCCAACTGCTGTTCCGGCCGGCACCAGACCACAATCACCTTGCGGAAGCTCCCATCAATGCCGGTTTCAAAAAGCAGAGGGGCATCCGCAATGACGACCGCGCGTGGCTGGCGGGTGTGATACTCCTGTGCCAGTTCCTCCATCCGCTGGATAATGCGGGGGTGGAGGATTGTGTTGAGAGCGCGCCGTTCCTCCATGGACGCAAACACGCGCGGGCCTAACTTGCGCCGGTCAATGCCACGAGCGGCGTTAAGTATATCTTCGCCAAAACGCTGGACGATCTCCTCATAGGCGGGCTGCCCGGGCTCAACCAGTGCATGGCCGATGTGGTCGGCATCGATGATCTTCGCACCAAGGTCTTCGAAGCATCGAGCCACAGTACTCTTCCCGCAGGCGACTCCGCCTGTCAGGCCGAAAGTAGGGAAAGTCTCTGACATAGACATAGGGTCAAGCGTCCGCGCCGAGATTCACCAACCGCCTTTCCGCCTTGATTTCATCTCAGGTTCTATTGCTATCAAGAACTCCCGCCGCCAGCAAGATTCTCCGAGGATTCAGTGGATTGCAGCGAGTTTAGCATAAGCAGGCCCGCCCGCAAGCCCGCAGCAAACCGCGTGCTGTCTTAACTTGAACGTAGTGCTGCCATCTTAGCGGCTCTGACCCGCTGGAACCGGGCGCTACACCCGAAGGAGAGTTTTCCCCGGCAAAGCCGGGGCTTTGTGATTCGAAGGCCGTTCAGAGGGGCCTGAACCCAACCGCGCAGAGCGAGCCGTGCCCGGAGCGTGCGAAACACCCCTCATCCCAACTCCCCTCCCCCTCTTCCCTCCCGCCAGGGGCGAGGGAGGAGAGGAAAGGGGTGAGAGGGTAAGGGGTCTTGCCCAAGCTACGAAGGCCCACGAGATCCTTACTCCCGGAACCGAAATGGTGCCCGACCGCCAAGTGGTGGTCAAGGCACTGCAATCCTATCGGAACCTCCGACAGCGCGTCTGCGTAAGAAAATGAGGAGGTTCATAATGCGCACGCTGCTCAGCAATTTACGCTACGCCATGCGACAGTTCCGGCGGTCACCGGCCTTCACCGCCGCGGCTGTGCTCACCCTGGCTTTGGGAATCGGCGGGACCACCGCCATCTTCACACTCGTTCATGCCGTGATGCTGCGCTCCCTGCCGGTGTCCGATCCGGGGAGACTCTACCGCGTTGGCGAGGGCGACGACTGTTGCGTCGAAGGGGGCCCCCAGGACCACTGGGGGATGTTCTCCCTCCCTCTGTACGAACGGCTGAAGGTGGAAACACCGGAATTTGAAGAGGTGGCGGCATTCCAGGCCGGCGGTGCACTCCTGAGTGTGCGGCGTGAGCGCGAATTGGCTGCGAGGGCTTTACGCTCCGAATACGTTACCGGGAGCTATTTCTCACTGTTGGGCGTGGGCGCCTTCGGTGGGCGTGTCATTACCCCGGACGACGACAAGCCCTCCGCTCCCCCAGTAGCGGTGCTCAGCCACCGTGCCTGGCAAACCATTTATGGCAGCGACCCGTCAGTGGTGGGCGCGACCGTCTTCGTGGAGGGGCACGCGTTTACCGTGGTCGGGGTGACGCCGCCCGGATTCTTCGGTGAAACGCTGCGCAGCGATCCTCCCGACATCTGGATCCCGGTGCAGCAGGAGCCCCTGATTGACGGGGAGGGGGAATTGGTGCACCAGTCGGTGGCTGCCTGGCTGCGCATGATGGGCCGCCTGAGGCCGGGAGCTTCGATTGCCGGCATGGCGCCGCGCCTCACCGGGGTGCTGCGGCAATGGATGCAGCATGATTCGGGATATCCAGCCAACTGGATGCCCGACGTGGAACGCGTGCTTCCCAGGCAGGTGATCAACGTAATCCCAGCCGGCGCCGGCGTTGCCGAGATGAAAGAGGAGTACGGGCGCAGCCTGCAAATCCTGCTCGCGGTTTGTGGCCTGGTTCTCTTGATTGCCAGTACCAATGTTGCGAACCTGCTGTTGGCTCGCGCGGTGGTGCGTCGCGGGCAAACGGCGGTGCGTTTAGCCCTGGGCGCCACTCGGCGGCGAATCATCGCTCAGGCGCTCGCGGAAAGCGTGCTCCTGGCTATCGGCGGCGGCGTGGTCGGTCTCGTAGTGGCCGTGGCTGGTGCCCGGCTGCTGCTGACACTGGCCTTTCACAGCGCGCACTTCCTACCCATCAGTCCCGTACCATCGCTCATGGTCCTGGCGTTTTCTTTCGTATTGGCTCTCGCGACGGGAGTCATCTTCGGCGCAGTTCCCGCGTGGTTTGCCACGCGGACGCACCCCGCGGAGGCACTCCACGGGGCAGGCCGGAGCACCAGCGATCATTCCTCTTTCACCCGCCAGGGGCTGCTGATCGTGCAGGCGACGCTGTCCGTCGTCTTGGTGGCTGGCGCCACGATGCTAGCGCGGAGCCTCAACAAGCTTGAGCATCAGGATTTTGGCTACCAAACCCAGGGCCGCGTGGTTGTGGAACTGCACAATCCGCCGGCAACCTACACCGAAGCCAAGCTGGCGGCGCTCTATCGTGACCTGGAGGACCGCCTCAATCGCCTGCCGGGAGTCAAAGGAAGCGGCCTCGCGCTCTACAACCCGCTTACCGACAATTGGGGTGAGCTCATCTACGTGGCTGGCCATCCTGCGCCTAAAACGACTGACGAATCCGGAGCCTCCTGGGACCGCGTAAGCGCTAATTATCTTCAGAATTTTGGCATCGCGGTCTCGCGCGGGCGGGCTTTTACCACCGCCGACAACGAAACCACCGAGCCCGTAGCCGTGGTGAACGAAGCCTTCGTGAAGCGCTTTTTCAAGAACGGCGAAGATCCCTTGGATCAACACTTCGGTATGGACATGCCCGAGAATTCTTCCTCCTTCCGCATCGTGGGCATCGTGCGGGACGCGAAGTTTTCCGGTGGGGGCTTAAGCCGGCCGGCGCGTCCCATGTTCTACCTGCCGCTCGCCCAGAGTATTGACTATAAGGACGACATGCTGAAGAAAATGGAGCTGCGCTCGCACTGCATCGGTGGAATCATGCTGGTGACCGGTACACCTGCTGGCGTGCTCGAACCACTCCTGACGAGAACGTTGGCCGAATTGGATCCCAACCTGACAATCACCAGCATCAGGACGATGCGGCAGCAAGTTTCTGTTACTTTCGATCAGGAGCGCGCGGTCGCCAGTCTTGCGGGCCTATTTGGAATTGTGGCGCTCCTCCTGGCCGCCGTGGGCGTCTACGGCGTCACCGCATACGCGGTTGCGCAGCGCACGAATGAAATCGGTATCCGGATGGCACTCGGCGCCAATCGCGCCAAGGTTGTCCAACTAGTACTCGGCGGCGCCTTCGAGCGTGTGGTGATAGGGTTGTTGCTTGGCCTGCCGCTGGCCGTCGGGGCCGGGCACCTCATCTCATCCGAGCTGTATGGCGTTTCCAGTTGGGATCCCTTTGCACTGACCGTGGCGGCCAGCGCACTTGCCGTCTGCGCATTTTTCGCAACCATTATTCCTGCCACGCGCGCCGCAGCCATTTCCCCCATGAACGCCCTGCGGGTTGAGTAGGACGCGTCGCAGCGCGCCGCGCCAAGTCGAGAGTGTTCGCCAATGGGGCTACACTTCCATTATTGTGAACGAGCTACGCCGACTGGTGCGCGATGTCCCGGCGCACGTGGCCGGGACGGCCGCGCTGGGGCAGACCGTGTCAGCCCAATTTGCAGCGTCCAAAAGGAAGGAAGGAGGGGAAAGGTGTCAGGTGTCAGCTCTTAGCCTTTCGCCTTCTGCTTGCTGCTTGCTGCCTTCTGCCCTCTGCTTTCTGCCCTCTGCCTTCTGCTTTCTGCCTACTGCCTGCTTGCCCCCGCCGTCCCCAGTTTGACACCAGCGTCCCCACGTCGTAACCTTAAGTGAGCACTCTTGGGGGCGTTCCGGTTTCGACGGGAGCCCTTGCGCTTAGGAGGCATGCCGGGGGTCCACACCACCCGTGATCGGCGTGGGACAAAGACAACTGCCAATACGCAGTATGCCTACGCTGCCTAATTAATTAGGTGGCCGTCTCCTCCTTCAGGCCCGCATGTTGGAACGAGGCGTCGATTGGCGGGATAGTCCTGGATTTGCCGTCTGAGAATTTGGGGCGAGACTTCACAGACTAGCTGGTGGTTCGTTGTTGCCCGTCCCTTAGGGCCGCTGGCGAAAGCAAGAAGCGAACTGGGATAAGCATGTAGGCTCCTGACCGTAAGACTCTTCGGACGGGGGTTCGACTCCCCCCGCCTCCACCAGCCTTTATGAACTTGCAAAGTTGGTGTTACGATCCCAGTTCCAGATGAACAATCTCAGCAACGTGCACGGCAGGAATCGTCACCACGGCGTAGCCACCTGTGAGCGTGAAAGGAACTTCGCGCCGGGATCGCACCAGATGCACAGCCTTCACGCGCCGCCCCTGCGGGACCAGCACTGAGACTTCCACGTTCGGCACAGGCATGAACTCCTGCCGCATGCGTCCGATGTCAGCATCTTTGAAACCGACGTTTGCCAGCAGCCAGAGCGTCAAGTCCGCATTCGGCGCCCGGCGCAGCACGCCATACACGCCACGCGGAGCGCCGAGTGTAAACGGCGGCGGCACCTCTCCCGCCAAGTAGCGAACCGCAGCGGTCAGGACGCGGCGATGCGAAAGGACTCGGCTGGAAGTGTAATGGGCTTCCAGGCTGCCGCTGATGTAAACCGTCCGGCCCTTGCCGTAAGTGTTCACGACCATCGCGGGGCCACGGGACTCCTTGGTACCCAAATTCCAACAGTCCGCAAGCACTCGCGCGCCGCCTACGGCCTCGACCGGCAGCAGCCGCCCGTCACCAATGACGACCGCACCGGAGTGATATTCGCCGAGCGCAGGGTGTGTTTCCTTGACCCGATAGTAGCACTCCGGCTGGGTGTCGAGCGCCTCGCCCTTGATATCGACTCCCAGAACTTCCCTTAGCGCTCCGCCCGGGCGCACCTGGCCGTTCTCGTCGTAGAGGCCGGTGTCGTACGTGGCGAGCAATCCCCCGCCTCGCTCGACCCAGTCCGTGAGGAGTCTGGCCGTATCACTGCTTAATCCCGAAGCCCCACACAGGGCGATGACGCGTTGGCCCTCGAGCCACTTCGCCGTGACCTCCGTGCTGGGGCAGACATCCAAACTCAACCGTTCATCCAGCATGGCCAGGGTGAAGCCTTCGCTCATCTCGACATTCCAACCGCGGCGCCCGCTACGCCAAAGCTGCAGAGCCTCCCACGAGGGCACCACCGTGACGTAGGGGACCGCAACGCTGTCTTTGAGAATCGGTTCAACCCTGCGCATCACCTCGTAAACTTCCTGCGCAGGCCGGGCGCTTCCGCTTCCCAGACCGTAATACAAGCGATTGAGGTTGACATAGAGGGGAGCAGCTCCGCAGGCCAGGTCCGTGAAGCCCTCCATCAGGACTTCGTCTCCGTCCTCCTCGCTGGTGCTCTCAAGCGACCAAGGATGGCTGTGCGGCGGCTGGTCGAAGTCCGAGAGGCAGTAGCTTCCCATGTACATTTGCGGGAGTTTCTGCGTGGGACGAGCCATCGCCGCGCCCATCAGCCCCGCCATCAGGCGGCGATAAACTTGCACCTGATGTTCGACCATGAATCCATCCGGGATGCGGTATTGCTCGCGTAGCGCCTGACCGTGCCAGGTGCCTCCGTTGTGGCAGAGCATGAATTTGCCACTGCCGTGCAGCACCTTCCGAAACCCCAGCAGGTCCGCCAGCTCCATCTCACCGAACCATTGATACCAAGCGATTTGTGCTTCCCTGTCCGCGGAGTTCTGGAGACGGTCGATGTCCATTCCGCTGTATTCCTTGAACTTTCTCCGGCAGGTATTGCAGTAGCATATACCGGTATAACTGAAGCCGCTCGGCGCATCGAAGTAGACACCATCGATGTCGTAAGTGCACAACTCTATTACGGTCTGGTGAATGGCTCGACGAAACGCGTCACCCGTCGCGTCGGCTTTCAACGACGCTCCCCAACCGAGATCATCCAGCACGGAAGGCTTCCCATCAAGCCCCCGCATGACCCAGTCTGCATATTCCGGATGCTTGTCCAGGTCGCTGGCCTGCAAGCAGGGGTTTCCATACTTGGCATAACAGTAGATGTGCAAGCCGGCCTTCCGGCAGGCTCGGACCGTCTCCGCCAGCAGATCCCGGCTACCCAACTCGGGATGGATGGGATACTTGGACTGGGTGGGGTAATACGCCCGGAATCCGAGCGGCTGAAAGCGCAGGGTATCACCACCCAAGTCTTGCACGACCTTGACCAGCCGTCCGGCGTCGAAATCGCCCAGGTGGGGATAGACGGGTGGAGTGTGGCCCTCGAAATAGACCGCTCGTGCATACCGCAACCAGCTTGGGGGTTCGTAGCCGTCAGCAGGGACAGTCAAGTCTCTCGTGGAGGCCGAGAGCGTTGCTGCACTTCCACCTGCTACGGCAGGGAATCTCCAGGCTCCAAAGGCACTCATACCCGCGAGCGTATTCTTTAGAAAGGCTCTTCTCTTCATGCTCACCCTTCTTCCTTATGGCCGTGCGCGACCGTTACGATGGGCACGGCCACACTGGTTGTTCCGAGATTTGCAGGAAACCTCGAAGGGGGCACGGTTGGTCCTTCCTGGGATTTGCTCCGGCTTCGCACGATGCCCCCCTTGGCACGCGGCAGAGCCGGCAGCCTATCTCAAGTGGCGCGGCCACGCAACTCGACGCAAGCCGTACCCGGCGTCAACGGTAGTCACGGCGAGCACTCGGGCCCTGCCCAGGAGGCAATCCCAATCTGTTGTGTGATCTCGTTGCCTGGGCTAGGGAAACGGTGGGCACCCACAACGATAGCCGCGAGCGGGACTACACAATTCCTTGTTGTGGCGAAGGCTAAAACCGGTCGGCCACCATATCACTTCGTGACAACACGTCGGCGGGGCTTTGGTGGTAGGCGAGGAAGCGGCGGGTTCCCTCGGGCTCAATAAAACGTTCGAGGAGGCGGCGCTCGGTTTGGGTCAGGTCGACGACGATCAGGCCGTCGACAACGTGGCTGAATTGGGAATCGACGTTGAACCCCACGACCTTGCCGCCCAGCTTCAGGTAGTGCTTCAAGAGGACGGGGACGCGCTTGCCGTCCGTTTCGACTTCAGAGACCAGCTCCGATAGTTCTTCCACGTTTCGGACGTGGAAGCAGAGGGGCTCGGCAATCCTGGGGATCGCCGATGACGTTTTGAAGGGGCTCCTCGGTTTGAGCGTGCGGGAGATCTCCTGCGTCTGGTGGTTCTGGCGCAGATACGAAACCATCAGCCGTTGGGAAAAGGGAGTGTAGGCGGCGCTGATGCTGACGGGTCCGAACAGAATCTTGTATTGCGGATTCCGCCCGATGAACCGGCCGATGCCCTTCCAAAGAAGCGGCAAGGCATTCAGGGCTCCCTGGCATTCCATCCGCACAAACGACCGGCCAAGTTCCAGCGCCGTCCCCACGCGCTCGAAGAAATCGTCCTGAAACTGGAACAGTGTGCTGGTATACAGACCCTTCTTTCCGTACTTCGACAAGATAAGGTCGGTCTGCCCCAGGCGATAGGCGCCGACGACCTGGCGCTGCCGCTTACTCCAGACGAACAGGTGAAGATAGTAGGCATCGAATCGGTCAAGGTCGGTAGCCTTGCCCGTTCCCTCACCGACCGAACGGAAGGTGATCTCCCGTAAGCGGCCGATTTCCCGGAGGGCCAGAGGAATCTGCCGTGCCTCCGCGAGGATGACGCAATCGTTCTCACTCTCGATAAGAGTCTGGTCGGCGGGGAGACTGCGAACCTCCTGCTCAAGCTGGCCGGATTCGTTCATCGCCGGAGCGACTACCGTCTGGCATGGTTTCGGCCTCAGCCAGGGGACCCTGGCGGCGTTCTTCGTGGCGGGTGCTTCGCGATTGCCAAGCAGGTAGGTTCGCCAACGAAGGTAGGACGTCATCTCCAGCTCATCCGCGAACTCGCTCAGCTTGCGGGAGGAGATGGGGCGGCCAACCCACACCGCGAAAGTCCGGTCACGCTTGTTGAGGAGTTCGGAAGGCAGCAGCGCCGTCCGCAGCAGGGGATGAACCATTCCGAGAACTTGGAACATCGGGCCGTTGTTCCCGGCAAAGAAGACCGGAAGCGCCGCGGCAGAGGTTCTACGAATCAGCGAGGCCATGGTCGCGTGCCAGGGAGGATCGGTAATGGCCGCCTGGTGCATGTCAACGTGGGCCACTGCCCCGGCGGGGAAGATGATCAGCGCGCCGCCCTGCCGCAGCCATTGGATGGCCGTCTTGAGTCCCCGAATGTTGGAGCTTGCCGAGTCCCCGCTTCCAAAGGGGTCTACTGGAATCAGCGAATCGTGCAAGCACGGGAGGGAATAGAGGAGTGAATTGGCCAGAACCTTCACATCCCTTCGCACCGATCCCACCAGGGCGGCCAGAATCACGCCCTCGATGCCACCGTAAGGGTGGTTCGCCACGACGACTAAGGGTCCGCGGGCCGGAACGTTGCCAAGATCCTCGGGCGAGACTTGGTACGCCACGTTCAGCGAGGTCAAGATCCTCTGCCAAACGTCACCCGGCTTCGCCTGCTCAACGACACGGGCGTAAAGGTCATTCAGCTCTCGCAGGCGAAGAAGCCGATGCACGGCTGGCTTCGCGAAGGGAATGATCTTGCGCTCAAAGCCGTTCGGGATGGAAACGCGAAAGGCGGGGACTGCCAGCGGCAGTTCGGATTGATGCAACATCACAACCTCTGCCATCTCAGTTTTAGGCGGCTTGACGGGCTAATTTCTCAACGCAGGTTTAGCCTAAATGAGGATTGTGATTCCAAGGTGAATTCGACTTGAACATTCGGTAAAGAAGAAATGCCGGTCGGACATTATGTGATGTCGGGGATGTGCTGCGGGGCTCCTGAGGGAGCACTGCGTATCAGTCGTTGCCCGCGCCCGAAAGCCTTGGTTACAACTTGCGAACAAAGGCTCCCAAATCACGCAAGCGAGCAATGAGGGGTTTGAAACAGCGAAGGTTGAGGGAGTTGGCGCCATCGGAAAGCGCGCGCTCCGGGTGATCGTGAACTTCCATGAAGACAGCATCGACTCCGGCAGCGACGCCGGCGCGCGCCAGCGTTTCAATGTACTGAGGCTGGCCGCCGCTCCGGTTCCCTTCTCCGCCGGGAAGCTGCAATGAGTGGGTAACGTCGAGGATAACCGGCGCGCCGAAGTCCCGCATCACGGCGAGGCCGCGCATGTCCACGACCAGATTGTTATAACCGAAGCTCGCTCCTCGTTCTGTGACCAGAATACGATGGTTGCCGGTGCTGCGAACTTTTTCGACCGCGTGGCGGATATCCCAGGGAGAAAGGAACTGACCCTTCTTGATGTTCACCACCGCGCCCGAACGGCCCGCGGCCACCAGCAGATCCGTTTGGCGAGACAGGAACGCCGGAATCTGCAGAACGTCCGCCACCGCGGCCGCAGGCGCAACCTGCTCAGCGGTATGGATATCCGTGAGGATCGGAACGCCCAACTCCCGTTTGATCAGGGCCAGGATCGCGAGGCCGCGTTCGAGCCCCGGGCCACGGTAAGCACCAACCGAAGTCCGGTTGGCCTTGTCGAACGACGCCTTGAAGATATAGGGCACGTGCAGAGCGGCCGCCGCGGACGACAGCCGCTCCGCCATCTTGAGGGCGTGGCGCTCGCTTTCGATGACACAAGGCCCAGCGATCACCGCCAGCGGTTGCCCCGCCCCCAGCGCGAGTTTTCCGATTCGTACGACGCGCATCATCTCTACATTCCTACCGTGTGTCCTGCCGCCAGCTCGCCGCAAGGCGCCGAGCTACTTTCTGTCGGGCAGCTTATAGTCGATTGACATCGGGATGCGCACGGCCACGGGCTTCCCATCCAGCGTGGCAGGCTCAAACTTCCAGCCCTTCACGGCTTCGATGGTCGTCTCTTCCAGGCCGTACTGGAGCAACTGCGTGAATCCCACAACGGCCGCTTTCCCCTGCTCGTCCACGTAGACGACAAACTTCTCTTGCCCAGCCTGTCCTACCAGTTCAGCCTCGCGAGAAGCCGGCGGAGTCGCTTTGGAAACCGGCTTGGGCAGCGTGCCTTTGAAACCCTGGCCGGTGGTGGCGTCAACATCCGTCTCGGCCGGGACCTTTTGAATGAAAGCCGCAATAGGCTGGGGGGCGGTACTCAGCGCCGACTCCTGTTCACCCAGGAAGATCTTCTTGACTCGCTCGGTGAAGTCCGCGGCAGCCACAGCGTCCTGGCCCATCCGAAAAGTGACTTCGACCGTCTCGGAATAATCCCGGAACTTTCCTTTCAGCGCAGCCGCTGCCGGGAAGAAGTGAAGTTGACCGTCGTTCTTGGTGTTTGACCAGAGCTTGGCGCACCGGAAGGTAACGCGGTCCTTGCGAAAGTCGATGTCCTTCACTTGCACGGCTCCATCCACAGACCAGAAACCGGGCTTCGGATCGTTCTTCAGTGTACCGTTCTCCTGCACATCATACTGGCTGGCCATGCGCGCGCACTTGCGGAAGATCAAAACCTTGCCAACGTACCGCGTGCGCAGAGCCTGCTGGTCTTCCGTGGAAACTCCCGCCTGAAGTCCAGCCGCCGCGCCGCCCAGCAGAAGCGCAGCCCCAACCGTCAAAGATAACAGGTATGATTTCTTCATTCCATTCTCCATTCAGAGTGCGTTTGATCCCCTTGCTTTCGTCTTAGTGCCGTCCCTAACGGCAGCGTCCACAGGAAAGCTGCGCCCGCTGCGTTCTATCGAAACTGCGCCGCCGCAACACACCGCCGTCCCTACGAGGATACCGAAACCGGTGGGCTTTCATTCCCAGGGATGAACCGTAGTCATAACTTGCGGCCCGGATAACAGGCGGGAACGTGTCGGGCGGCGAGCAGCCCCCCGCGCCCGGCGGAAGCTCTCAGGAGTTCGAGGAGCCAACCTCCTTGCTGAGGCCGCTACCCACAGCAGCCGGACTGGAAGCAACCTTCTCGACCGGCTGGCGCGCAGCCTGCGCATGGCGTACGCTCAGGCGCCTTTGCCGGTACTCGTGCGCGGCATGGACAAATGCCTTGAAAAGCGGGTGCGGCTCCAGGGGCCGGGATTTGAATTCCGGATGAAACTGGCAACCCAGGAACCATGGATGGTCGGGGATCTCGACAATCTCCACATACGTCCCATCCGGAGTAACTCCCGTCAGGTCCATGCCATGGTCACGCAGCGCCGCTTCATATTCGCGGTTGAACTCATAGCGGTGGCGATGACGCTCGGAAATCTCCTGCGTTCCATAAGCGCGGAACGCAAACGAGCCGGGTTTCAATTGCGCCTTCCATGCACCCAGCCGCATCGTTCCGCCCAGTTCATCGACGCCCCGCAGTTCACGCAACTTGTAAATCACGCGATGCGGTGTCGAGGCGTCAAACTCGGAACTGTCCGCGCCCGCCAGGCCGCAGACATTTCGTGCGTATTCAATTACCGCACACTGCATACCCAGGCAGATTCCAAAGTAAGGGACTTTGCGCGTGCGCGCGTACTCGACGCCCTTCAGCATTCCCAGAATTCCGCGCTTCCCGAAACCGCCAGGAACCAGAATGCCGTCCAGGTCACGCAACTGTTCATCACAGTCGCCGGTTTCCAGACCCTCGGCCTCGACCCAAACCAGATTCACCTTCACCCGCTGATCGATGCCGCCATGGAAGAGGGCCTCATTCAAGCTCTTGTAGGAATCCTGATAGCCCACGTACTTGCCGACAATTCCGATGGTGACCTCATCGACGGGATGCTTGATCTTTTCGATGAGCGCAATCCAGGGCTGCATGTTGCGGTCGGGAGTCTCAAGCTTCAGGCAGCGCAGAATCTGCGTATCCAAGCCTTCGTGCCCGAACTCCAGCGGCACTTCATAGATGTTCTCCACGTCCTTCGCCGTGATGACGGCTTCTTCCGGTACGTTGCAAAACAGCGCGATCTTGGCCTTGAGGTCCTGCGGAAGGAAATGATCCGAGCGGCACAAAAGGATGTCGGGTTGAATACCGATCTCTCGCAGCTCCTTCACGGAGTGCTGGGTGGGCTTGGTCTTGAGTTCACCCGAGGTCTTGATATAGGGCACCAGGGTGAGATGAACGAAGACGACATTTTCGCGGCCGTTCTCAAGCCGCATCTGGCGGATGGCCTCAAGGAACGGCAAGGATTCGATGTCGCCCACGGTGCCGCCCACTTCCACAATCACCACGTCCACGCCGTCGGAAACCTTGCGGGCGGCCGCCTTGATTTCGTTGGTGACGTGCGGGATCACCTGCACTGTCTTTCCCAAATAGTCACCGCGCCGTTCTTTGGTAATAATAGTTTCATAAATGCGGCCGGCCGTACAGTTGTTCTCGCGCAACATGCGGACGCGGGTGAAGCGCTCGTAGTGCCCCAGGTCAAGGTCGGTCTCCGCCCCGTCGTCAGTAACGAACACTTCTCCGTGCTGGAACGGGCTCATCGTGCCGGGATCAACGTTGAGGTAGGGATCAAATTTCAGGAGAGATACTTTCAGCCCCCGCGACTCCAGCAGGGCCCCAATCGAGGCAGCAGCCAGCCCTTTCCCTAATGAACTGACTACTCCTCCGGTGACAAAGATGTATTTGGCACCCATACGCCTCCCCTGGGAATGCTTGCGGATTGGTGATTCAATAACAAGGTGTGACGTACGGCTGGCTTCCTGCAGCGCAGCCCAACTCAAACCTATGTTGGTACCGAAGCAAAGAGCAGACGGAAGGAATCGGTACGGGCAATTATCCGCCCCCCACTTTTGCATGTCAACGATAAAATCCCCGGCAGTTCATGCGCGATGACCGAAACACGAGCGAGATGTTCAAAGCCGTCGCGCCAAAATCTCCCGCGCGGGAAATATGCTAGAATAAATTCAGGTGCGAGTGACCATGTGGGTGGTCTCGTGCTTCCGCGAGTAACCAGGTAGTTTCCTTCCGAGAGGGCTGAGGCGATGACAGCTCTTTCCATACGCCGGATTTCCTGGCTAGGTGTCCTGGCGATGGCACTGGTGGTTCCGGCGGAGATATGTGCCAGCGGCCCGGCGGAAGATCAGCAAAGTGCAGCGGGCGCCGCACCGTCACAGGAAGGAGCTCGGTTCACGGTACGGAATCCCTCCATTCATGTGGCTCCCCTGCAAGTCGATGTGAACATGGTCGTGGTCAACGTGACGGTGACGGATCCCTACGATCGCATTGTGACAGGACTCGACCAGGAGAACTTCCAGGTCTTTGACGAAAAAGTGGAACAGAAAATCGTTGCCTTCTCCACGGAGGATGCCCCCATCTCCGTAGGTTTGATCTTTGACAGCAGCGGCTCCATGGGCGATAAGATCCAGAAATCAAAAGAGGCAGCCCTGCAGTTCTTCAAGACATCCAATCCACAGGATGAGTTCATGCTCATCAGCTTTGCAGACCGGCCGGACCTGATTACAGGGTTCACGTCGAAATTTGAAAATCTGCAAGACCGGCTGGTGTTTGTGAAATCGGGTGGAAAGACATCGCTTCTGGACGCCATCTATCTGGGATTAAGCGAGATGAAGAAGGCCACCACCAACCGGCGCGCTCTCCTGGTCATTTCCGACGGCGGCGACAACCACAGCCGCTACACGGAAAATGACATCAAGCGAGCCGTCAAGGAATCGGACGTCCAAATCTACGCGGTGGGGATCTTCGAGCCGGTAGCCTCGCGGAGCCGGACCACGGAAGAAGCGGCGGGGCCCGGTTTGCTGGCCGAACTGGCCGAGATTTCGGGCGGACGGCTTTTCAGCGTCGAAGATACGAACGAGCTGCCGGACATCGCCGAGAAGATCTCCATTGAACTTCGCAACCAATACGTGCTGGGCTACAAACCCTCAAACTTGGTCCGCGACGGCCATTGGCGCCGCATCAAGGTAAAACTGAGTCCACCCAAGGGCTTGCCCCCTCTCCAAGTCTATGCGCGAACTGGATATTATGCTCCAACACAATAACAGGCAAGACGCTCGGTCATTCTTGTTAAGAGGATTCATCGCCATCCTGCTGGGCTCCGCGCCCGCGCTCCTGGGCCAGGCCCCGCAACCGGCCGGCCCCGGAACGCCCAACGTCCAACAGAAGGGGAACGACTATACGATCAACGTCGATGTCAACATGGTCGTTCTCCACGCGACGGTGCTCGACAAGAAAGGGCGCATGGTGAACGACCTCAAGCAGGACGATTTCCGGGTTTTTGAAGACGGCGTCGTCCAGAGGCTCTCCGTCTTCAGTCACGCGGATATTCCCGTCACCATGGGCATTGTCATTGACGATAGCGGCAGCATGCGCGAGAAGCGGCCCGCCGTTAACACCTCTGCGGTAACGTTCGTCAAGACCTCCAACCCCCAAGATCAAGTCTTCGTCGTCAATTTCAACGACGTGTACTACCTGGACACGCCGGGGGATTTTGCGAATAACATTGAGGATCTGAAGTCCGCGCTCGACAAGATCGATTCCCGTGGCGGAACGGCGCTCTACGACGCTGTCTATGCCTCCCTCGACCACTTGAAACTCGGCCACCACGATAAGAAGACGCTGCTCGTGATCACCGATGGAGAAGATAACGCCAGCCGCTACACGTTCGACGAACTGATGGCCAAAGCACAGAAGTCGAACGCCGTTATCTATACGATAGGCCTCTTGGGATCTGAGGATTCCGGAGGACTCTTCAAGGTGCACGGCGGCGAAGCGCGCCGCGCGGCCAAGGTGCTGGAGAAGATCGCCGAGGCGACGGGCGGCCAAGCTTACTTCCCCAAATCGCTCGACGAGGTCGAAAGTACCTGCCAGCAAATCGCCCACGATATCCGCAATCAGTACACACTCGCCTACTATCCTACCAACACCAAGAAGGACGGTACCTTCCGCAACGTCCGCATTGATGCCTTCCTTCGCGGCAGCAAGAACAAGCTGCTGGTCCGCTCGCGTCCTGGCTACTTCGCGCCCAAGTCGGAAGGCGCCCCCGTGGCTGCGACCGCCGCGCGGCAGTAAGTCGCTCTGGCACGCAAGTCTTCGCGGGTGGCGCATGCGTCCCGACGGGTTGGGTCGGGATGAGTTCCATCCGCGCATGATCGTGAGAAGTGCTCACGGCACAGAATGCCTACTCGCCGTTTGTGCCTGCGCTCGATGAGCGCCGGGCGGCCGGATGTATGGGGACGGCCCGCCGTCCCCTTTTCACATCCCACGGTGAGGCCGGCTGTATGCAGAGCGGGCGTTGCAGATCGACGCGGGCAGGGCAAGCCCTGCCCCTACGTCGGCTCGCGCAGGGCGCAACCCGGCCGTTCATTGACAGAGAGGCTGCGGGTGCCACGCTTAGAACGCACACATGCCCGAAAGCGGCATGTGTGCGCCACCCACGATCAGCAGGTTATTTGGATTCGGGCAGGAGGAATGCCTTCTGCCTTCTGCCTTCACTTCTCTTCCTCACGACGGCGAAACCGGCACCAACATCCCGGGTTGAGGCGGAACGTCCGGTCCGAGGAACGAGGCCTGAGCATTCACAGCGCCGGGGTCGTGGCGCCGCGGACTGCGTATGTAGCTGCCGTCCGGCTGCAAATAGCGCACTTTGACCTCATCGGCCAGGTACACGTCAAGGATGTCCTTCAGCCGCCGCACCAGCTTGGGGCTTTCGACGGGAAAGATAATCTCGACGCGATGGCTCAGGTTGCGGCGCATCAGGTCAGCGCTGCCCAGATAAACTTCTTCGGCCCCGCCATTCCGGAAATAGAAGATGCGGCTGTGTTCCAGGAATCGCCCCACGATGCTGTGGACGCGAATGTTGTCGCTCGTCCCCGGCACACCCGGCCGCAGGCAGCAAATGCCTCGCACCAGCAAATCCACCTTCACTCCCGCCTGTGAAGCCTTATAGAGCAGGCGGATCATCGGCGGGTCCTCCAGGGCATTCACTTTGAAAATCAGGTGCCCGCTTTTTCCACTGTTCTGAAGTTCAATCTCCCGGCGGATCAGATCGGCGAACCTCGCCCGCATGTTGACGGAGGCCACCAGCAGCTTTCGCGGCTCCTGCCGGGCGGAGTAACCCGTGAGCGCATTAAAGAAGTAGGTCGCGTCCTCCGCAATCGTCTCCTCGCAAGTCAGCAAGCCGAGATCGGTGTAAAGACGTGCGGTGATGGGATTGTAATTCCCGGTCCCGAGATGCACATAGCGGCGAATGTTATCGCCCTCGCGCCGGACCACAAGTGCGATCTTGCTGTGGACCTTCATCCCCACAAGTCCATAGACGACGTGGACGCCGGCATCCTCAAGCTTCCGTGCCCACTCGATGTTGCTCTCTTCATCGAAGCGGGCCTTTAGCTCCATGAGCACGGCCACCTGCTTTCCGTTCTCAACGGCTTCCAGCAGCGCAGCCACTACGGGCGAGTTTCGTCCCACGCGGTAGAGAGTCATCTTGATGGCCAGCACATCAGGATCGCGCGCGGCCTGGCGCAGGAAGTCGACCACCGGCTGGAAGGAATCGTAGGGATGATGCAGCAGGAAATCTTCCTGGCGGATCAGGCTGAACAGGTCTCCCTGCCCATCCACACCCAGCATGGGTGAAAGCACCGGAACGAACGGCCTATCCTTCAGGTCCGGGCGGTCCAGGGCGTAGAGTTCCATCAGGCGGGAGAAACCCAAAGGACCTTTGACACGATAGACGTCCTGCGGTCCAATCTCCATTTGACTCGTCAGGATGGCCACGGTCTTCTCGGGCATATCGTGCGCAACCTGCAAACGAACCGCGTCCAGGAAGCGGCGCTCCCGCATGGCTTCCTCAATCGTTTCCAGCAGATCGTCGCTTTCAAGTTCTTGAATGCCCACTTCGGCGTCGCGCGTCAGGCGGAATGGATAGGATTCCAGAATCTCGAGCCCCGGAAACAGCAGCTTCAAGTTTGCCGCAATGAGCTGCTCGAGCAGAAGGAACTTGGACCTCTTCGGCGCTGGTGCCAGCGTGGAGTGAGGTGCGACAGGCGCTGTCGCCACCAACTGCGGCAGGGTGTCAGGGACCTTCACACGCGCGAAGTGCTCCTTCCCTTCCTTGTCGCGCACGACCACGGCGAGGTTCACACTGCGATTAGAGATGTGAGGAAAAGGCCGGCCGGGATCGAAGGCCAGCGGAGTCAGCACCGGGAAGACGTGTTCGCGAAAGTACGAATTGACCGCCGCGCGTTCGCTCTCTTCCAGTTCGGCCCAGTCTACCAGTTCGATCGCCTGCCCTTTCAACGCCGGCTGCAATTCGCCGCTCCACAGTTTCTGAGCCTGGCCGGCAATCTGCCGGATCTTCTCGCGGATCAACTGAAGTTGGACAGCAGCGGGACGGCCGTCAATTGCCACCTCGGGGATGCCGCGTTCGACCTGCTGCATCAGCCCGGCGACGCGCACCATAAAGAATTCGTCCAGGTTCGACCCCAGGATCGCCAGAAACTTGATCCTCTCCAGCAGCGGGTTGTCAGCGTCCGCAGCCTCTTCCAGCACACGGTTCTGAAACTCCAGCAGGCTCAGCTCACGGTTGATGTACAACTCCGGACGCTTGAGGAACTGGGCATCCGGCCCCTCCGACGTAGGCTCGGGCTGGACAAGAACCTCTGGTTTAGTTCCCTCGCGGTTCGCGCGCTGGCGCGACGTTTTGGCAGCCATGATTTCCTCATCCCGGCCAAATCAAACCGGCACGACATATTGTACATCCCATATTACACTTCATAGCGAGTCAGATTAAGAATGCGGCACGACCGGGGGAAATAGCGCCCACTTGAGTTCTGTGTTCGCCGCCCACCCCCGGGTAGTAGCAAACCCTGGGTTCACGAGTCTGCCGCGCGCCCGCGTGACCCGGTCGCGGCCGTGCGTGCCGATGCTCCCTCCCGCGAGGGACTTGACCCACGAGAGAGAGCGCCGCGCGAGGGTTCCGGCTCGCGACGATATCCCAGGCGGTAGGAAATCTCCCGGCTCGTCTCACGCACCAACTGGGAGAGTTCGGCCAGACGCGCGGGCGTCAGGCGAGAGGATGGGCCAGCCACGCTGAAAGCTGCCACCACCTGACCCTCGTGGTTGAAGATCGGCCCGGCCGTGCAGCACAAACCTTCCGCGGTCTCTTCGTGGTCAAAGGCATACCCCTGCTCGCGGATCCGTTCCAACTCCTTGCGCAGAGAGGCCAGCGACGTAATGGTGTGCGAAGTCAGGCGCGGCAGACCCGGCGATTGGGCAATCTGGGCTGCAAACTCTTCGCTCTGATGAGCCAGCAAAGTCTTCCCCACGCCAGTCGCGTGAAGCGGCGTGACGGTTCCCAGCCGCGCATCCAGTCCGACGGGCTGCAAGCTGCCAAACTTCTCGATGGTGATCGCGTGGGCACCTTCGAGAATCGCCAAGTGGACCGTCTCCTTGGTGCGCTGATTCAGGTCCCGCAACAGAGGATAGGCTGCACGCCGGAAGTCCAATCGATCCAGCACCCGCAAGCCCATGCGCAAGACACGGTAGCTGAGCTGGTAGCCTCCCGAAAGAGGGGCCTCCTCCACAAAGCCGTGCCGCACGAGGTTAACGAGCAGCCGGTGCACTGTGCTCACATGCAGGTGCAGACGGCGGCTGAGCTGCGTCAGCGTGTAAGGCGGCTCCTCTTCAGCCAGCACTTCCAGGATGTTGAGCGCCTTCACCAGTGACTTAACGGTGTAGGCTGTGGAGGCGCCGCTCGGTGGTGGGTTTTTCATGGCGTGACATTTATTGCAAAATGCGACAGATGTCAAGCATTTGCATCCAGCCGTGGCAATGCAATCAGCCCTCATCCTGGGCGCGCGAAACGCCGAAAGAACATGATGAAGCCCAGGGGGACGAGCCTCCTGAGCCAGGTTCTTCGCAGGCGTCGCGAGGAGGGCAACGTTGTCCAGCCAGGGTCTCCAGCAGGAACTGAAAGAGTGGGTCACTTTGCGGCCCGCGGCCAGGAGTTCGTGGCTGGAGCATGTGGAGCGGCGGTGGGCGTCTCAGGTGGTGGGCCAGTCGCAAGCAACGGAGGCCATCCTTCGGCTCCTGCAGCGCGTGGAGGTCCAAGCCCAGCAACCGCGCCGCACCATGGGCTCGGTCCTGCTGCTCGGGCCGCCGGGGTGCGGAAAGACTCATTCCGTGGAGGTGCTGGCCGAGGTGCTGGTGGGCAGCCCCAACGCCCTGCTCAAAATCAATTGCGCCGAATATCAACAGCAGCATGAAACCGCGCGGCTGGTGGGTGCACCGCCCGGCTACATCGGCCACGCGGACACGGAACCCGTTTTCACCCGCGAGAACCTGGAGCGTTACCGCACGCCCGAGTTTCCCTACACCCTGATTCTCTTCGACGAAATCGAAAAAGCGCACCACTCGCTCTATTCGTTGCTCCTGGGCGTGCTCGATCGTGCGGACATGAACGACGGCCGCAACCGCCGGGTGGATTTCTCCTCCTGCCTCTTCTTCTTCACCAGCAACATCGGATCCAAGGAGAGCCTGCGGGCCACCCTCGCGAGCGGTTTCATCCCGCAACCGGAGGAAGAAGAATCCAAGACCCGCCATTGTCGAAACGTGTCACTGCGCGCGCTCAAACGCCACTTTCCGCCGGAGTTTCTGCGCCGCATCGAGGAGACCATCGTCTTTAATCCGCTTCGCCCGGCCGACTTGAAGAAGATTCTCGACTTGGAACTCGCCAAGCTCAATCAGGCGTTCGCCCAACACGATTCCTTGCCCTTTGCGATCGAGTTTTCAAGTGGAGCCAAGGCGTTGCTTCTCGATGAGGGGTGCGACACCGAGTATGGGGCCTCACATCTGAAGCGCACCCTGGCCTGCAAGGTCCAGGACCCGCTCTACCGGCTGATGGCGACCCGCCAGGTGCAACCGGGCGACCGCGTGGGAGTCTTCGCGAAAGGAGCTGATCTGGTTTTTAGAAAAGCCTAGAGGCTGTTTGCAGAACCCGATCAACTCGCCGCGTCTCCGTCGCGGCCAACCACCGTCGCGGTCAGGCCCCAGGCGTTCTGTGTGAGAACGCGCTCGCATGTGCTGTAGCGGCGCTCTATGAGCGCCGAAGACGGCGGTCATGGACCGCCGCCTCGAGTCTCCAGATTTCCGGAAACCGTGCCAGGGTGGTTGTGCTAGCGTGCCGCACGCAGGGCTTCGCCCACTGCTCCGTGAAAAGGCTCCGCCTTTTCCTGGCGGCGATGCGCTGCACCTTCTCTTGGCGGGAGGCTTCGCCTCCACATTGAGGGCTAGCAGTGATCCAGCGTGCGGTGCGGGAAGCGCGAGGAAGAGCCTTTGCTACGCGACCCGGATAAGAGGCTGTGGTGCAAGCCACGACAGGAGCCCGGCGAGGCCTAGCCTCGCCGGCGAGGAGAGAAAGAGGAGAGGGACGAGCGGGAAAGGTGGAGCCTTTCCCGGGATCAGTCGGCGTGGTCGAAACAACGCCGCGGTCGCTTAACCTTGATCGCAAATGTGAAAACTCCAGTCGGCGGTCATAGGCCGCCGCTACAAACCGCGGTTTTCACACCGACTCCTTCAGGGACACCTCTTCCTTTTGCCCTAGCTTTTGCCTTGGCTTCCGCATGGTTCGCCTACGGCTACTCTCAGTCTCCCGCGGTGCGGGAGCACCGGCGCGTTGCCGTCACGCTCCGGATCTCGCCTGCGCGAGTCAGGCAAGACATTCCCCAAATCAGGACAACACCCGCTGTTTAGCGGTGTCCTAATTTCAGGTTTAGCACCCGGCTTCAGCCTCCACAAATGCAGCCCTGAAGGGTGGCGCTCCGTCAAATTAGGGCGACGCCCACGGTTTTCCTCCTTTGACCTTTGCACGACTTGCGATATGCTGCCGCCGCTTCGTGGTTGAGAACAATAGTGTGAGCAGCCCCGTTCAATCTTCGTCGAACGTAAGCGTCAACACAGTAGGCCTCTTGCCCATCTCAAACGTTCGGCGCTGGGCCGTCATCGGACTACTGTTCGTCGCATCCTTCATCAACTACCTCGACCGCGCCACAATTTCTGTCGCCTTGCCGCTGATTTCGGCCGACTTTCATCTCGGCCCCGAGACGAAAGGCCTGCTGCTTTCTTCCTTTTTCTGGTCTTACGCCCTGATGCAAATCCCCGTGGGCTGGTGTGCGGACCGGTTCAGCCTGCGCTGGCTGTATGCGGGTCTGTTCGCGCTCTGGTCGCTGGCTTGCGGCATGACGGGTTTGGCAGGAAGCCTAGCCGTGTTGCTTCTGCTGCGTATCCTGCTGGGCATCGGCGAGTCGATTTATCTTCCCGGCGGGACCAAGATCGTAAGCGTCCTCTTCTCGTCCCGGGAGCGAGGCTTGCCTTCCGGCCTTTTCGACAGCGGGACACGTGCGGGCCTCGCCCTGGGAGCGCCGCTGATTGCGGGGCTGGTTTTGCTTTACGGCTGGCGGCACATGTTTGCGCTCGTGGGGTTCACGGCCTTCGCGTGGCTGGTTCCCTGGCTGCTGGTCGCCCCGCCGAGTCTTCGCGGGCAGCCGCGCGTTTCTCCGGCGGCGGGCCCGGCAGCGGCCGCAACAGCGGCCAAACGCTGGCATTTCAACCGCAACCTTCTGGGCATCTGTCTCGGCTTCTTTTGCTTTGACTATTATTGGTACCTGCTGGTGACGTGGCTGCCGGACTATCTCGTCACGGTGCGCCACCTAACGGTCCTGCACGCCGGCCTTTACTCAGCCCTTCCCTATTTTGTTTTCGGCGCCTGCGAACCCATTGGCGGCTGGCTGGCCGATTGGTTCATTCGGCGGGGAGCGGACGAAACCCGCACGCGCAAGGCCATCGTCACCGTCGCCTTCCTCGCGGGCCTGCTGCTCATTCCCGCCGTCCGGGCGGACAGTCCTTACACCGCTCTGGCGCTCATCATTGGCGGCTCACTGGTCGGACTGGCTACCGGCAATCTGCTCGTAATCCTTCAGTGCTGTGCGCCGCCCCACGAAGTTGGCGTGTGGACCGGCTTCGAGAACTTTGCGGGAAACTTGGGAGGCGTCTTTGCACCTCTGGCTACGGGTTTTCTTATTGCCCGCACCGGAACCTACCTGCCGGGATTCGCACTGGCCGCAGGCGTCTTGGTCGCCGGACTGCTTGCCTATTGGTTCATCGTCGGAGAGCTCAAACCACACGAGTCTGCCTCCCACTAGATTACTTTGCTGCAGACCCAACACTCTGTCCTCTTGTAAACTGCGGGTCATAGGAAGATGATGCTGACCCTGGAACAGTTTCGCGGAGACAAGGGAATCCGGCGTAAGCACCTCATCCGGTTTGGCCGAGGGGAACGTGGCAATGGTAGCTGAGCACCGACGCTTCACACATCAGAGGAATCGATCCTCACAAATTCTCTTACTGTCGGTCTTCCTGCTGGGCTCTTCGGTTCTGACGTTCGGGGCACAAGAAGAAAAGAAGCACGAACCGCTGACGGAAGTATCGGTGATCGATCTACTGAAGGGCGGCGTGCCGCCGGACCGGGTTGTGTCGCTGGCTCGTGAATTCGGCATCGCGTTCCAGGTGACCCCTGCCGTCGAGCGCGACCTGCGTGCCGCGGGCGCGAACGACCAGCTTGTTCAGACGCTGCGCGAGATTGCGCCCAAGCCGGTCGAGTCCAAACCCGAGGCGCCGCTGGCCTCCTCACGACCTGCCCTCATCATCGAGTGCACTCCCGGGGGCGCACAGGTGTTCGTGGACGACGAACTCATCGCCCGAACCAGCACGCAAGGCCGCCTGAAGATCACAACCCTAACCGCCGGTCAGCACCACGTACGCGTTTCACTCGAGGGATATCGCGACTTTGAGCAGACGACCGATCTGGCAGCGAGCGGCACCACCATCGTCACGGGCACACTCGAATCCACGATGGCCACGCTCGCCAAACCCCAGCCCGCCACAACTCGGGTGACGACCAAGGCATACTTTGGCGTGCTGATTCAGAGTTTAACTGCAGAAACAGCGAAGGCCCTTAAGGTCCCCGACACGTCCGGCGCCCTGGTGCAACAGGTGGCTCCCGAGGGGCCCGCCGCAGTGGCCGGGGTGAAACCTGGTGATGTCATTCGCTCCTTCCACGATCAGAGCGTTGCGAGCGCGGAGGATTTGATGTCGCGCGTGGGCACGGAGCGACCCGGAACCGAGGTGCGCGTCGCGCTTCTTCGCAGTGGCAAGCCCATAAGCCTACAAGTTCGACTGACCGCCCCTCCGGCCGACCTCGCACAGTCGGTGCGTGTAACGAAGGGGACACTCCGAGGCCTGACGCTTATAGAATTAACCAGTCTGTGGCGGAAGGCACTCGATTTGCCCACCGAGACGCAAGGCGTCGTCGTTAACGGCATCGAACCGGACAGCCCCGCCGCCAACGCCGGGCTCACGAAGGGATTGGTCATCTTGCAGGTGAACGGTGTTCCCGTGTCTTCCCTGGACGCCTTCCCTGCCCTGGCTGAGAAGGCGGTAGGCGATACCATCCTGCTCGTGCACGCGGAGGGCAAAGATGCGAGCATCAAAGTCTCCGATGTGCCCTAGCGCCCCGCTCGCTACTTCCGCAAATAGGTGTCCGTCCCGTCCAGCCAATCCCGGCGGATGGGACTGAAAAGATCGAACGCGCGGCTGTCCTCGAGCGCCTCCGCGCGATGTGGAGCCTGCGAGGGAATCACCAGCACCTGCCCCGCGCGCACGATGACTTCGCGGCCTTCGAGTTCGAACTTGAGCGCCCCTTCCACAATCATGCTGATCTGCTCGCTCTCATGCTGATGCGTCGGCACCACGCATCCCTTGGCAAGAAAGAGCTGGGCCACCATCACTTTTTCGCCGTTCACAAGCCTCCGTGAGAGCTTGTCGTTCACCACTTCCTTCTGCATACTTTCCCACGTCAAGAGCTGCATCCTGACTCCTCCTGCCGAGCTTTGGTAGTTCGCACCGTCCCCAGAGCGATTCGTCATTGTACACGCACCGCCCGTCATCCCGCGCTAAAATAGCAGGTAGGGCACCCTGTCAGTTTGGCATTTGCAGCCGCGGTCGATGACGGCGGCCGGCGGACTGTAGCGGCGGTCTGCGACCGCCGTGTCGGCGCTCATAGAGCGCCGCTACAGCTAGCTGAGGTACCATCGCCGGCAGGGCAGATTTCAAACATGTTCTCACTCATCACCGAACCCGCGGTGCTGGACACGGCCTTTCTCCTTTTCGTGGACGGTCTGGCCTTCACCACTTTGATCCTGCTCATCTGGATTCCGCTTTTCTGGTTTGTTTTCCATCCCGCCATTCGTACTTGGCGGCGGATCGGAAGGCGCGCATTCTGGGTGGCGTTGCCGGTGTGGTTGGGGTGTGCCGCTAGTTTCATTCTGGCGCGGCACTGGCTATTTGCGCGGCGGGTCGAGCGCAACGCGCTCACCTGGGTGACCGGAGGTCTTCTGTTCTCCATCTCCCTCTGGCTGGAATCTAAGACGCGGCGGACACTCGGCTGGCGGCGCCTGCTGGGAATTCCCGAGGTCGATCCCCGCGACCGCGCATCCGGCGTGGTCCGCGAGGGGATTTACGCTCACCTGCGCCACCCGCGCTATCTGCTCTACATGCTGACGCTGCTGAGCGTGGCTTTACTCAGCGGCGCCGTGGCGATTTTTTTACTGGCAATTCTGAACGTCCTGATGTATCAAATTCTCGCACGATTCGAAGAACGTGCACTTTTGAATCAGTATGGGCACGAATACGAGAGCTACCAACGATCCGTCCCGCGCTTTCTACCTCGTTTCGGACGGAGCCGCTAGGCCCCGATTCCGCCCTGAAGGGGAGGTTCTCATGTGCCAGCGCTTATTCGTCCTCCTGGTGGCCGTCCTATGGTTGGTGGCAGCACCCCTATTCGCACAACAGCCCTGCCCAAGCTTCTCGGTAACCGTGGGTTCCGACGAAGACCATCTGATGCTCGCCATTAATGGCGCCGATAATCCGCAGGAACAGCTCGCCGCACTCGACAAGTTCGCCGCGGAGCACGCTGACTCCAAATTCTTAACGTGCGTGAACGAGTACTACGCCACGATCAATCTGAAACAGAACAATTTCGATAAGTCCATCGAGTACGCGGAGAAAGACCTTGCCGCCAACTACCAGGACTTGAATCTGCTGCTCGCGTTGATGCGCGCCTATGTGTCGAGCGCCAAGGTCAGTGACGCCGTCTTTGACGCCATCAACAAAGTGCCGGAGCAAGCCACAGCCGAGACCAAATCCTCCCGGCCGGCTAACGCCAGCGACGCGGATTGGGACAAGATTCAAAAGGAAGCCGCCGAGCTTAATAAGGACAGCCGAGCCTACGCGGTCTATGCGTTCTTCCAGATCCTGCCACGCGTCACCGATGGCGCCAAACGCGTCCAGATTCTGGACAACTTTGCCAAGGCTTTTCCCGATGCCGAGAAGGAGTACGGAGGCCAACTGAACGGCGGCTATTTCGATGCCTACCGAATGCAGAATCAGGTGGAAAAGGCCGTCGAGTATGGCGAGAAATCCGTCGCGGCCGATCCCAACAACCTGGTCGTGACGAACACCCTGGCCTTTATCTATGCCTTCGGCAGCGCTCACCCTTCTCTGGACAAAGCCAGCCAGTATGCTCAGAAAGCTGTGGCCCTGGCCACGGACATGAAGAAGCCTGACGGGGTCGATGACGCTCTCTTCAAGAAGGAACAGAACAACCAACTGGGCATGGCTCACCTGACACTGGGATATGCAGCTTTCGTGAAGGCCACACAGGGTACCCAAACCAAGAAGTTAGAACCGGCCATCACTGAACTCCAGACCGCAGCGAATCTGCTGGACACGAATCCGCCCGTGCAAGGCCAGGCGCTCTACTATCTGGCTTATGCATACGAGCGTGGCTACCCTGCCAACCACCGGGGAGCGATCGAAGCGCTGAGCAAGGCCGAAACTCTGCCCGGCCCCTTCCAAGCGCAAGCGAAAGACCTGCTGGCCAAGGTGCGGGCAGCAGCCAAACAGTAAAGTCCAAACACTCGGCGGCGGGGGATGCCAGCAGACTCCCGCCGCCGCACTTCTCCGGCGCATCCGACCTTCCGGCAACGAGCCACGCGAGACCGTCCCACGACAGCCTCTGTTTTTCTGCTAAGTGCCTTTATTTTCATGAACATCGTTGGATAGTCGGAGCTTAAGTACCTTATTTTTCAGCAACATCGTTGGACTTGTCAAAATGTCACTTTTAAGTGGTGTGTTTTCATACACATCGTAGGACTATCCTGCATTTTCACAGTGGGTGCATTTTCCGGTGATGTGATTAACTCGTGTAATTTCAGTTAGATACGTTCTTGAGTGTATTGCCTCTAAAACTGCTAACTACCTGTATTTTCATACACATCGTTGGAACAACCTGTCCTTTTCGGGCTTTCACCGAGGGCTTCCAGCGAGCTATGAAGCCGCCAACAGTGCACGCATGTACATAACATAAGTGGTAATCTTTGTCAAGCAAAACCGGCTGCGGGCGCAACCCCAACCCGGCGGCAGCGCCGCTTCCCACGCAGGACCTCCCAAGATAGGGGATTGACAAAATGACCGCACCAGGATATGGTCAAATCGTCATGAATTCTGACCACCCGAGGATGACGTCAGGCACCGGCTGCGGCCACAGGTGTTGTATGTGCCTCGCCTCTGGCGGTCTAGGGCCGGCAAAACCGATTTAGATCAAGCCGAGCCCAGTGGAGTTACGGACCCACCGCCAGAATACGTTCTGACCGGTGGGTTTTTTGTTTTTGGGCCCCGCCTGAGCCCGGGTGCGAATAGCAGCACAAGGGCCGACGGCAGAAATCAAGGACCAGATGTAACACCGAGAAGGGGACATCTACGACGAAGAGAGGAGAATAACGATGACCGATTACCGCAATCCGGAAGTTCTGGTTTCAACCGCATGGGTGTCGCAGCATCTCGACGACCCGGGGATTCGCCTGGTGGAAGTTGATGTGGACACCAAAGCCTACGACCAGGGTCACATTCCCGGAGCCGTGGCGTGGAACTGGCAGACGCAACTCCAGGACAACATCCGGCGTGACCTGATCAGCAAGGAGACGCTGGAAGACCTCTTGGGCCAGTCGGGCATTTCCAACGACACCACCATTCTTTTATACGGCGACAACAACAATTGGTTTGCAGCGTATGCCTTTTGGCAGCTCAAGTATTACGGGCACAGGGACGTTCGCCTGATCAACGGAGGCCGCAAGAAGTGGGTGCAGGAAAACCGCCTGCTGACGTCCGAGCTTCCCCGCATCACGCGCCGGACTTACCACGCCAGCCAGCCTGACGAATCGCTGCGCGCCCGCAAGGAAGATGTGTTTGCGATTTTGGAGAGACGCCGGCGCGGCGACTTGGTGGACGTGCGGTCGGTGGACGAGTATACGGGCAAGATCATCGCGCCGCCGGGGCTCCCTGAGACCGCGCAACGGGCCGGGCACGTTCCGGGCGCCAACAATATCCCGTGGGTGCAAGCGGCGAACGACGACGGCACCTTCAAATCCGCCGAGGCGCTGCGGCAACTCTATCAGAGCAAAGGAGTGTCGGGTGACAACGAGGTTGTAGCCTACTGCCGCATTGGCGAACGTAGCGCGCACACCTGGTTTGTTCTGAAGTACCTCCTCGGATACGACAACGTGAAGAACTATGACGGCTCGTGGACCGAGTGGGGCAACCTCGTGGGTGCGCCTGTCGAGAATCCCGCCGCCGTGCCGATCGCGGCGGTTGCTTGCGTGTCATAACAGGGCTTGACCAAAGACCATACCTGCTTCGAGGGGATAGCGCAGTGCTGCGTTTGCAAAACAGGTTTACCCATTTAGCACATGCCAATACCCTGTAGTGGCGGGCTGAAGAGGGTGCGGAAAACGTCGAAAGCAAGGCTGCCCTGAAAGGGCGCAAGTCAGTAGCCGGGGGCAGCGCCCCCGGAAAGTGCCACGTTCGGAAACTTGACCCTGAAAGGGTCACAGGGTGGCAGGCGGCCGCAAAGAAAGGGAAATCGACCCCTGCAGGGTCGGCTGTGCTTGGGAACGCCTTTCCGGGGGCGTTGCCCCCGGCTACTCAATGCGTCCCCTGCGGGGACGAAGGCTGTGGCTGCTGTCAGGTTTTTCCGCAGCCTCTTCAGCCCGGCATATGCCGCCCATTGGTGAGGCTCAGGGCGCGCTCTAAAAGAGGGCGCCACGGCAAACGCAATTTCCAAACGTACGACGGGCAGCAGTCCAAAAACTTTCAATGAAAAGGAGAAACCAGTGAGCCAAATCCTAGCGGAAGTACTCAAGGCCAACTCTGCGTACAGTGCAAGCTTCGGCGACAAGGCAAAACTCGCCATCCCGCCGGCAAGACGCTTCGCCATCCTGACCTGTATGGATGCCAGGTTGGACCCGGCGAAGTTTGCAGGACTAGCCGAGGGCGACGCGCACGTCATCCGCAACGCCGGAGGCCGTGCCAGCGACGACGCCATCCGCTCGCTCGTCATCAGCTACAAGCTGCTGGGGACGCGCGAATTCTTTGTAGTCCATCACACCGACTGCGGGATGGGCTTCTTTACGAACGAGAGCATCCGTGGCCTGCTGGCTTCGAGCCTCGAAACGGCAGAACTGACCCCACAGGGATTCCGCGATGTCGGCAAGGGGCCTGGATCGCGGGCGGGAGAGTTCATCGAGTGGCTAACTGTCAAGGATGGGCGGCAGGCTGTACTTGACGATGTCGCCCGGATACGGACGCATCCGCTGATCCCGAAATCAATCCCGGTGTATGGCTATATCTATGACGTCCGCTCCGGAAAGCTCCTCGAAGTGGAAGGAGCAAAGGCCGTGGGCGCGGCTGCCTAAAAGCAAGCCATCCGCAGATTTCACAGATTGATGATGAGAAAGAACGACAGGAAACGAACGGTTCCCCTAGACCATCTCGTCGATGCGGCTTGAAACGGACGTGCGTCTTCCACTTTGCACGTGCCGTTGTCAGATGGCCTTTCTTCTCGCTGCTCAATCTGTGAAATCTGCGCAATCTGCGGATGTAAACTGTGAATGGAAATTTGACAAAGCCCTCCTTACCCTCCAGAATGAGTCCGATGGGGTTTCGTTCCAATTCCCAGGGAGAACAGGCATGAGCCGGCAAGTCAGCCCGCAGGAAGTACTGAACGCGTTGAAGGCCGTGAAGGACCCGGACCTCGGGCGCGACATCGTGACATTGGGCTTTGTAAAGGACTTGGAAGTAGGCGATAACCGGGTCTCGTTCACTTTACAACTCACGACGCCCGCCTGCCCCATACGGGATCAACTGGTAGCGCAAGCGCGCCAGGCAGTTGCGGCGCTGGGTGTCGCTCAGGTTGATGTTCGCCTGACGGCGGCGGCTCCGGCCCAGGCGGCGGGCCATGCCTTGATTCCGCAAGTGCGAAACACCGTGGCCATCGCCAGCGGCAAAGGCGGGGTTGGCAAGTCCACCGTGGCGGCGAACCTGGCCGTTGCGCTGCAGCGCTCCGGGGCCAAGGTCGGCCTGATGGACACGGACGTCTATGGGCCCAGTGTACCGATCCTGATGGGCGCCAGCGAAGCGCCCCAGGTGGTCGAGGGAAAAATCGAGCCGCCCGTCGAGTACGGCGTCAAGCTCATCTCCATGGCATATTTCCTGCCGAAGGACGAAGCCGTCATCTGGCGCGGTCCCATGCTGCACAAGACCATCCAACAGTTTCTGGGAGACGTCCGCTGGGGCGAACTTGATTATCTCATCATGGATCTGCCGCCGGGAACGGGCGACATTCAATTGAGTGTCTCGCAGACCATTCCGCTGACCGGTGCCGTAATCGTGTCTACGCCGCAGGACTTGGCGCTGACCGTAGCCTCAAAGGCCATCGCGATGTTCCAGAAACTGAATGTGCCTATCCTCGGCGTCATCGAGAACATGAGTTACTATCAGTGCCCGCATTGCGGCCAGCGCGAGGACATCTTCGGTCACGGAGGCGCGCGTGACGCCGCGGGCAGGCTGAATTATCCGTTCCTCGGCGAGATCCCCCTTGATCCCTCGATTCGTCTGCAAAGTGATGAAGGCAAGCCCGTGGCGCTTGACGACTCAACGGCGTATGGCAAGGCTTTCCGCGATGTGGCGGGCAAGCTGGCCGCCGAAATCAGCAAGATGAACTACCAGGCGCCGGCCGACATCAAGATTGAATAGGAAGCCGGTGGTCCGTACGGCCGAGGACATCGCCGGTCTCCGGCGAGAATAAATGCTGCCAACCCCAACCAAGATCAAACTCGCGGCCGGCAATAACACGCTAGAGATACATTGGTCCGACGGTCACGTGAGTGCGTACCCTTACCACTACCTGCGTAATCGTTGCCCCTGCGCCACGTGCGAGGAGATGGGGCCGCCTCCCGAGCACGCCTCGGGCCCGCTGCCCATTCTTGGACAGAAGCCGCTGCGTCCGGAGCGTGCGGAACTGGTAGGCCGTTACGCTCTGCAAATCTATTGGAGTGACGGTCATTCTAGCGGCATCTATGCCTTCGAGCATCTGCGGCAACTCTGCCCTTGTCCTGCGTGCAAGGCCCTCGCGGAAGCACACGAGGCCACGGATTGATGTTCCCTGCCCTGCGCCGCCGAATTGTCTTCGGTCCGAATACCGCAGGGCAATCATCCCGTGAAACCAAGGGAGGATCCATGACCCGCCGTATCCAAAATGCGCTGGTCGCTGCGGGCGTGCTATTGCTAGCCGCCGTCCCCATGCCCGCACAGACCCCTCCCGCGGCGGAACCGGCCCGCGGGCTGTTGCTGGTCGCGAACAAAGGCGATCACACCCTGGAAATCATCGATCCGGACAGCGGCAAGGAAATCGCGGTGGTCAACGAGGGCGGGATCACGGGTCACGAAGTGGCGAGCTCACCCGACGGCCGCTTCGCCTTCGTTCCCATTTACGGCAACTCCGGCGTGGGTGAGCGCGGGACCGATGGGCACACGCTCGCCGTCATCGACATCAGCGCGCACAAGCTAGTGAAGACGCTCGATTTCGATAGGCCAATGCGTCCGCACTGCGCCGTCTTCGGACCGCAGGACGGCCGCCTTTACGTCACCACGGAACTTGCGAACTCCGTGACCATCGTCGATCCGAATACTCTGCGCATTCTGGGCTCCGTCCCCACCGGTCAACCTGAATCGCATATGCTGGCTATCAGTCACGACGGCAAACGTGGCTACACGTCGAACGTTCACGTCGGGACGGTGAGCGTGCTCGACCTGGAAGCACGCAAGACGCTCAGTGTGATTCGCGTCTCCCGCCACGCGCAGCGCATCGCGCTCTCGCCCGACGACCGGTGGCTCTTCACGGCGGACCAGACCAAACCCCAACTGGCCGTCATCGACACTGGTACAAACCAGATCTCCCAGTGGATTCCCCTCCCCGGCGGTGCTTACGGCACTGGTGCGACACTGGACGGCAAGTGGCTGCTGGTCACCGTGCCGGCACAAGGGAAAGTCGCTGTGGTGGATCTCAGTTCAATGCAAGTCGTGCGTACAGTGAGTGTGCCGAAGTCGCCCCAGGAAGTGCTGGTCCGGCCCGACAATCAAGTGGCGTACGTGTCGTGCCATGAAAGCCGCAAGGTTGCGGCCATCAATCTCTCAACCTGGAATGTGGATAAGCTGATTGAGGCAGGGCGCTTGGCAGACGGACTTGCCTGGGCCAAGTGATCGGGTGAGCAAACGATCCGCTGATCGGGTGAACGAAAGAACAAAGCAATCCTCTCACGCGATCCTCAGATAACCTGGACTTGGGAATCCGTGACCAAGCTCTTGAATCTCTGCGCATCGGCGTCGGTGCCCACGATGGCGGCGTAATGCATCGGCACAACGATACGCGGATGGATCGCCGCCACGGCTTGCACAGCTTCTTCCACCGTCATCACATAGGTTCCTGAAACCGGCAGCAGAGCCACGTCGCACCGGATGTCTTGCATCTCTGGAATGAGATCCGTATCGCCGGCGAAGTATACGCGCGTCCCATCCAGCGTGATCACGAATCCCAGACCATTGTGCCCCTTGGGATGAAACGGCTTCCCAGGTTCCCGGAACTTGTTCAGGTTGTAAGCGGGCACCGCCTCGAGGTGAACCTGTCCGACGGAGACCTTGTCGCCGGGATCAAGGAAGTGAGTCTCCTTGACTCGCACAGTCCGGAGGCCGTCGCGACAAGACACGCTAGCGACGATCGTCGTGCCAGGGAAAGTCACCTTGCTTAGGTCTTCGACGCTCAAATGGTCAAAGTGCTCGTGGCTGAGAAGGACGACGTCCGCTTCGTCGCGCTTCTTCACCTTGAACGGGTCGGTGTAAATCACCTTGGAGCCCTTGATCTTGAAGGTGTCGTGCGCGATGCGAGTGAATTCGAGGTTCAGGATTTTCATAATTCCCTCTCGTAACTTCGCCGGTTCTTGAGGCCACGTGGACGGCGTTCGCGCTCCCATGCAGCGCGCCGGACATCAACAAACGAGCCTGCGTTGCTGACACCGTTTGAAGTCGTCATTCGCCCGCGCCCCGTCCCAGTTAGGATACCACCGGACCAGGGCCATGACGAGTGTGCGCGGCATCGATCAACAATTGACACAACGTTGCAGCCGTGTAAAACTAAAGGACGGTCGGCCACATCAAGACGTCGCCAGCCAATCCATGTGCGCCCGTAGCTCAGCTGGATAGAGCACTTGCCTACGAAGCAAGGGGTCGGGTGTTCGAATCACCCCGGGCGTACCATCCCGCATAAGCGAGTCACCTACAGAGAAACGCCTGCCGGCCGGCTGCTTCCTCTCAAACCTGACCGCTAAGCTGTTGTAAGCACCCAATTGTCGTAATCAAAGTCTGTCATGCTAGGTGAAACGACGCATCCGCACTATGTCGTTGAAAGCAGGCACATGCAGATTCTCCGTGGGGCTCAGGATGACATCCTAAGCGCACTTTTTCCGCGGCATCCAAAGTCCACGGTGACGCTGTCAGTCTTTTTGACACGTCAAGAAGCACCATGATAGACTGCGCGCAATTTGAAACACCGACGTTTCTCAAGCCAAAATGGCTAACGGCGAGCCAATAGCTCGTGGGCCGCGACATGACCGATCTAACGAAGGCTGTGGACATCGACGAAAGACTCCCGCCGGATGATCCTCATTGGCGATTGGTGCAGCGCATCGCGTCCAGCCGGTATTTCCGAAAAAGCCAGAAAATGAGGGAGTTTCTCCTCTACGTGTGCGAGAAATCCCTGGCTCAACGCACGGACGACATCCGCGAACAGCAGATCGGGTCCGCGGTCTTCGGCAGGAGACCTGATTACAATCCGGGAGACGACAGCATCGTCCGGACGGAAGCCTGGGAAATGCGTCGCCGGCTGGAGCGCTACTTCTCTTCCGAGGGGCGGCACGAGCCGGTCATCCTCACGATACCCAAGGGAAGCTACGTCCCAGTGTTCGCGACCCGGGGAGAGAACGGCGGCGAAGATCATGATCCCGGAAACTCTCGGGAACGGAATGACCTCGAAACGGCCAAGGTTGAATCTCCTCTGCAAGAGGACGCGGAGTGGGGGAAAAGGGTTGGCGGGCAGATCCGATCCAACCTCGTATGGGCGGCATCTCTCTTTCTACTCCTGCCCCTAATATGGCTTGGTTGGGACGACCTGCAACTGCGAAAGCAAGCGAACGAAGTGGCGGGGCCGGGCTTTCCCGTGAACAGCATCTGGGAAAATCTTTTCGACGACGGGCACGACACCAAGATTGTTTTGGGAGATTCCAGCCTTGTTTCCTACCAACACCTCTCGTTGGAGGAGGTGGGCCTGGACGATTACTCAAGCCTCCGGTATCTGACACGGATCAACGATCCCATCTTGAAATGGGTTGCGGACTACGCGCTGGTCAACGTGAACGCGGCCGTCAGCGCGGCGCGAATTGGGCAGAGGAACAGGCAGCACTGGCAGAGAATGCAGGTTCAGTTCGCGCGGGACTTGAAAGTTCAGGATTTGAGGTCAAATCATCTGATCTTGATCGGAAGCCGGTACTCGGTCCGATGGATCGATCTTTTCGACGATCGCCTCAACTTCTTCTTCGATTTTAAGACGTCGGAGCACCCCTCGATCAACGCACCAGCGTTTATTAACCGCAAGCCTATGCCGGGGGAAACAGAATCCTACACGCGGCGGCGACTGGAGGACGGACGTCTCGAATCCTACGGTGTGATCGCCTATCTGCCCAATCTGAATTCCACCGGCAACGTGCTCATGCTTTCCGGACTGACGGCTGCGGATTGCGAAGGCATCACTGAGTACCTCATCAACCCCGAGTTCCAGGCCGCCTTTCCCCCGGAACTCACCCCCGCTATGAACGGGGGACATTGGCCCCACTTCGAACTTCTGGTCAAAACCAAGTACTTCCAGAACGTCACCACCAGCAAGGTCAGTCCTGTTGCCTTCCGGATCCTCCGCGAGCGCCCCTCATAACCCTCCCGGCCGAATATCTCGCAGCGATGATGCAGAGCGCCGACGAACCGCCCAGCCGAAGCGACAAACAGGAAAAGGGCCTGCTACTGGCTGGTCGGCTCTTCTACCACCACGTTGGGACCGGCTCTCCCTTGATCTTCATGATGGCGGCCTCCGCCGTGTAGCTGACGCGGAGCCGCTTCAGGGTTTGTTCAAGGGCGGGCAGGGCGTCCTTCGCGGCAGGTCCGATGCTCCCAAGCGCCTCGGCCACGCTGCGCTGGACATTTGGGGTTTCGTCCTCCATTAACAATCTCTGTGCCAGCGGGTGGACGGCAAGTTGTGCGGCCGGCCCCATCGCGCCCAAGGCAGTGGCAGCCTGAGCGCGGACGAAGTCCACTGAATCATCAAGAGCATGAATCAACTGGGGCAGCGCCGGAGCTGCGGCCGGCCCCATCGATTTCAGGGCGATGGCGAAGAGCGAACGCACCTGAGGGTCGGAATCTGCCAGGGCCTTGCTCAGTTCCGCAATTGCACCAGCCCCCTTCGGTCCCATTTGAGAGAACGCCCAGGAGGCTGCCATCCGTACACGCCGGTCGGGGTCAACCAGCGCCCCAGCCACTGCGGTTGCCGCCGTTGCTCCGTCTTCCCCAAACGAGCCGATGGCCCGTACAATCTGAGCACGATCCGGAGATGTTGCTTGATGAAGCTTCTCGACGTATACCGACAACGGTTGGCCGCGGTAGACAGACGTTCCCGGAGCCGCAGCGGGCACAGCTTCCGGTGGGACTGGTGTCAGTTGCCGCTTCACATCCGCTTCAAACTCGCCCGCGTTCGCCGACAGTCTCTCCAAGATCACGTCTTCCACTCCGAAGTTATAGCCGGCAGAGCGCTCGTCGTGGCCGACGCAAACAAAACTGAGTGTGTGCCGTCCCTTCTCCAGTGTGAACCATCCCAGGGGCCGGTCCACCGCCACATAGACCTCAGGCAGATAGCCGCGAAACACCTCGGGGCCGGCAAATGGTATCTCTGACGTTGCCGGCTGGCGCTTGTCGAGATTTGTGGCCTCCCCATCAAACAACGCAATGTAGTCACCGTAGTCCGGCGCTTGCGCCGTGCGAGCCACAATCTCGTATCGGCCAGATTCCGCGATATCAACCGGAATATTGATGCGAGAGCCCTTCCCTTCCGCCTGTAGGAAAAGTAGGTCCTTTCCCCAGTCCACGGCCCATTGCACTACAGCTTTTCCCTTCTCTGTTGTTACTTCTTTGATTGAGTCTTCCACCGCAATCTGTCGAGCATTGCCCAAAGGAAGACGTTCCTCGCCGTAGGGTGGTTCGGGTAGACCCTCGTTCACGCCTTCCTGGTACCAGAACGCCACGCTGGAGAAATAGTCCGGCCTTTCTTCGAAGCCCGACCGCACACTGCCATCGGGATTAGCCGTCCAACCATAATGCTCAATCCCGGCCCACAGAGATTCGCGGAAGGGTATCGGATCAGGAACGTGCCATCGATACCCGGTCAGCCGCGACCCCACCCGCTCCCCTTCTGCGATGGGCGTACCCGTCCAGGGA
>Ga0335069_10001241_pt1 | contig 41172 bp, 36 predicted proteins | sample Lox_Sample_11_FD_206714 | JGI IMG/M metagenome (GOLD analysis project Ga0335069, IMG submission 206714) | Soil microbial communities from Loxahatchee National Wildlife Refuge, Florida, United States - Lox_Sample_1.1 | ecosystem: Environmental > Terrestrial > Soil > Wetlands | place: USA...
CGGCGATCACGGCCACAAGGAAGACCGGCAGAATGGCGTTCCACGCGCCGGTGACTTCGAGCATGAAGAGAATTGCGCTGGGTGTGGCGCGGTACAGGCTGCCGAAAAGCGCGGCAGTGGCGACCATTCCGTAAAGCCCGATCGTGGAAGAGGTTGGCAGCACGATGTGGACGAGCGATCCGAACGCGGCGCCGAGGCTGCCACCGATCATGAGCGCCGGGGCGAAGGTGCCGCCGGACCCGCCGGAGCCGAGCGCGGTTGCAAAAGCAAGCAGCTTCGCAAAGCCTATTCCGGCGAGAACATGCAGGGCATGCGGCCGGGCAAGGATATCGGCGATAACGGAGTATCCAGTGCCGAGGACTTCCGGGTAAGCGATGGCAATCAGTCCGACGATGAGGCCGCCCGCTGTCGGCACCAGCGGAAACCAGATGTGGGCGTGCTCGGCCTTCTCGAAAACATCCTCGAAAATGTAGAGCGCCTTGGTCATCAGCCAAGCGAGAGCGGCGCAGCCGATACCCAGCAGGATGAAGAATGGCAATTCAGCAGGGTGGAAGTGGTAGTTGGTCTCGATAGGAAACACCGGCTCTGCGCCGCGAAATCCCATGGCGACCAGGGTGCCCGTTGCTGAGGCTAACGCAATCGGTACAAAGGAACGGGTGCGGAATTCGAAGACCAGCAGTTCGACGGCAAGCATGACGCCGGCGAAGGGCGTTTTGAAGACGGCGGCTAATCCTGCGGCAGCGCCACAGGCCAGCAGGGTTCTACGTTCCGCGGGAGATGCGGGCAGAAACTGGCTGAGCAGCGATCCGAGTGCCGCTCCAGTTTGGATGATGGGACCTTCGGCACCAAACGGGCCACCGGTACCGACGGTGATGGCAGCGCTCAAGGGCTTGAAGAAACTAACACGGGGCTTGACGATGCTGCGATTGTTGAGGGCGACGGACATGGCTTCGGGGATGCCGTCACCCTTGATTTCCGGGGCAAAGTAGCGGATGAGCAGTCCGACGAGAAAACCACCGGCCGCCGGCAGCAAGACAAACCACCAGTGATGGCGTGGAGCCGCCATCGGAGGCAGGGCTTCATCACTTACCCTGCCGTAAAAGCAGAGATTGGAAATCAGATTGATTGTTCGTAGCAGGCCTTCGGCGACGAATCCACCCATCAGGCCGACGACGATGCCGAGGCTGGAAAGCAGCAAAAGGCGCGAGCGTCCGCGGTTGGCCGCGGCTTCGACGTTTTTGTCACGAATGCTGGCGATGTAGGGTTTCTGCTTGGGCTGAGAGGGCCCGTTGGGCTTACTGCTCGATGTGGTCAAACGTGCTCCCCGATTTCGCGGCAGAGGCGAGGTCACCGGAGGTGACCGTTCCCTGCACTTGCTAAATTGGATGGTGGCGACGATAAGCGGGACTCCCCACGCCCCGCGAGGCCGGATTAGAAGGATGAGTCGGGCGCAGGATTCCTGCGCCAGTGCAGGTTACAGCTCGTCGGTACGAGCCGGAAGGCCGGGCTTATTTCTGGGCGTTGGCAATAACCCTGCGCAAAGCGCCCACCAGCGCGGGGCCGGTGTTCCGCAATTCATCACGGTGCAGATTCGCCAACTCCCGAATGATCTTTTCACCCTTCGGCGTGAGTTCGAGCATTACCTGGCGGCGATCTTCTCCGGCGCGTTTACGCCGGATCAGTCCGCGCACCGCCATGCGATCCACCAACTCCACGGTGCTGTGGTGCTGGATTTGGAGCCGTTCGGCGATATCTCCGATCGTGGCCTGCTGCCCCTCGGGCAGCCCCTTGATATGCAGCATTAACTGATACTGCTGGGGCTTGAGGCCCGCCGGACGCAGAATCTGCTCACTCGCCCGCATGAACCGCCGGATGTTGTACCGGAACTCCGCTAATGCCTGGTAGTCCTGCAGGTTGAATTCATCCCTCGATGCCATTCATCCTTCTCTCATTGTATCGCAAGGCGATACAGTAGGAATTTACTCGTTCGGCAACCTGGGGCGCCCAAGGCGGACTCGGGCTCCTTGCTTCGCGTGCCGGTTAAACGTGAATCTGGCGAAAAGGCTATTGGCAATTCCCTTCCGCGTCAACGACAGAAATCACAAAATATCCTGAAACGACACTTTCTTTCGATAGGCAGGAGTGTGGCTTAAGCCCCGGGCACCGGCTTTACCGCAAGCCAGGGGACAAAGCATTGCCCGGCTACCCTGTCCATTTACAATGTCGGGTTCCTTTCCTCTCAGGAGAACGACTGTGATTCCCCGCTATACCCGCCCGGAGACGGGCCGCATCTGGAGTGACGAATCGAAGTTCCGCAAATGGCTGGAAGTCGAACTGGCGGCAACGGCCACGCTCTCAGAAGCCGGACTAGTGCCAAAGCATGCGGCGGCGGTGATCCGCAAGAAGGGAGACTTCGACCTCCAGCGGATTCACCAGATTGAAGCCGAAGTGAAGCACGACGTGATCGCGTTCACCACGGCGGTGGCCGAGAAGATCGGGCCGGAGTCGCGCTGGCTGCACTATGGGCTGACATCGAACGACGTGGTGGACACGGCACAGGCGCTGATGATCAAAGAGGCGTCGGCGATCCTGCGCGAGGACCTGCAACGCTTTCACCAGGTGCTGAAGCGGCGGGCGCTGGAGTTTCGGTACACGCCGATGATAGGGCGAACGCACGGCATCCACGCGGAACCGATCACCTTTGGGCTGAAGCTGGCGAATTTCTATGACGAAGTGTCGCGCGATATTGAACGTTTCGAGCATGCAGCGGAGGAGATGCGGGTCGGGAAGTTCTCGGGAGCGGTGGGAAATGGAGCGCACCTCGATCCCGACCTGGAAGAGAAGATTTGCGAGCGGCTGGGATTGCAAGTGGCGCCGATCACATCGCAGGTAATTCAGCGCGATCGGCATGCGAATTACATCGCGACACTGGCGATCATCGCCTCGACTTTGGATCGCATTACGACGGAAATTCGCCATCTGCAGCGGACCGAAGTACGCGAGGCGGAAGAGTTCTTCAGCGAAAAACAGAAAGGGTCGTCGGCGATGCCGCATAAGCGGAACCCGATTACCAGCGAACAGATCAGCGGTTTGGCACGCGTGATTCGTGGGAATGCGCAGGCAGCACTAGAGAACGTTGCGCTCTGGCACGAACGCGATATTTCGCACTCGTCGGTGGAACGGGTGATCTTCCCGGATTCGACGATTTTGCTGGATTACATGTTGGCGAAGACGACCGATCTTGTGGACCGGCTGCTGGTGTATCCGGAGCGCATGCAGCGCAACCTGGATTCGACGGGCGGGCTGGTATCGAGCGGACAACTGCTGCTCGACCTAGTGGAGAATGGAGTCATTCGCGAGGACGCCTACCGCCTGGTGCAGTCGAATGCCATGCGCGCGTGGAAGGAAGGACTGAACTTCCGCGAGCTGATATTGAACGATCCGGAGATTACGAGCCGGGTATCGAAGAGTGAAATCGAGTATGCGTTTGACGTCGAACGGCAACTGCGGAACGTGGACAAGATCATGCAGCGGGTGTTCGGGAAAGAAGCAACGCCAAGTAAGAAGAAAACACGCAAGAAATAGGCTTCGGCAGCGGCGGTTGCGGTCAATGAGCGAGCCGCTGCCCTTTACCATCCGGATTCCCTGGTTCCTGCCCTCCCGCCGATTATCTTCGATTTCCCGTACCTATGTTGCGATTTGCGACGTTCCGGCCCACTCATCACATCTCGCTGTGACCTACGTCGGCGACTCGGCGCCGGTCCATAGCTACGATAAGCCTGAAATCATCCCATTCACCGGGCAGGGATCGGGGGCTGGACAATGTTCGAGGAAGAACTGGAACTAGAAAAGAAATCATCATCCTGGGGACCACTCATCCTGGTCATCGTGTTTGTCGGATGCATCGTAGGCGGCATCGGCTACTACGTGTTTGAACTGAAAAAAGGGCTGTCTGAGGCCGACGCAACCGCGATCGTTGAACGAATACTGAAAGCCAACCCACCGCACGTGGCATTCCGTTCGGGAAAAGTCGAGGCCAGCGGGGCGGAGCAACCTAAAGATCCGCACTACAAGGTGTTCGAGAAGGCTGGGTTTGTCACGGTGAAAGACGTCAACTCCTCGACGAATGTGGTCACCGTAACCGATGCCGGCGAAAAGGCGTTTGCCGGCATTTCTGGTTTCACAAAAAAGAAGAATGCCGATGACACGGTTACATATGAAATGCCACTGGCGAGCCGCAAGCTGGTGAAGATCGACAGTGTCACGATTAACCGTCCGGGTGACGCGACGGTGGTTTATGAATGGCAATGGGTTCCCAACCAGATTGGCGACCTGTTCGACCTCAATGGCGACAACCTGAAACCCTACTCAACGTGGGAGCGGCAGAAGCTTATCGACAAGTACGGGGCGGATTTTTATCACTCTGCCACGAAGAAAGAGACGTTGAATCTCACAAAAGGTGACAACGGTTGGGAGATCAAACCGCTCTGATTTTTCCGTAAACTTACTCTGGGCGCGGCCAAAAGCTGCGCCCCCTTTTTTCAGCTCAGGCGGTTAATCATCGAGGCGACATATCCGGCGCCAAAGCCGTTGTCGATATTCACAACGCTAACGTTGGAAGCGCAAGAGTTGAGCATGCCCAAAAGCGCGGCCAGTCCCTGGAAGGAAGCTCCGTAACCGATGCTGGTGGGCACGGCGATGACGGGCACACCGACCAAGCCTCCGACAACACTGGGAAGTGCGCCTTCCATGCCGGCGCACACAACCACGACACGCGCCTTGTGGATGGTTTCGCGATTGGCGAGCAGGCGGTGAATGCCAGCCACCCCGACGTCGTACACGTGATCGACATCGTTGCCCATGATTCCGGCGGTGATGACGGCTTCCTCGGCAACTGGAATGTCGCTGGTTCCGGCGGAGACCACGACGATGCGGCCCTTGCCGTATCTCTTGCGGTCCTGCCGCAACGTGATGCAGCGTGCCAACGCGTGATATTCGGCTTTGGGCACGCGGACGCGAACTTCTTCGAACTGTTCGACCGAAACGCGCGTGGCGAGCACGTTGGTGCCCCTGGTTACGAGCCTCTCAAAGATCGCAGCCAGGTGACTGGCGGTCTTCCCTTGCCCAAAGACAACTTCCGGCATGCCGACGCGGACGGCGCGGTGGTGATCGACTTTGGCATAGCCGAGGTCCTCAAAGGGAAGATGTTTCAGCTTTTGTACGGCTTCGTCGGGCGAGAGCTTGCCGCGTTTGACGTCCTGGAAAAGCTTCTTGATTTGGTCAGCGTTCACGCGGATTTCAGCTTACCACTCTGGACTCTCTCGGCAGCCTGTGTATAGAGAGCCTTGGCTGCGCCAGGTTTCGACACATCCTTGAAAAACAGCCCGCGCAACCAGCGCTTGCTGACTTCCCCACGAACGTACGCGGTATACAGTTCACTGCCCAAGGAGTGACCGAACATCCGGATTGCGTCAGGAGTCGGCTGTGCGGCGCGCGGAATCAGACGCTGGCGTCGTTCCAGGACTTCAGATTCCGGGAACAGCTTGCGCGCCGGACAAAGGACCTTCGATCCGAAAAAGCTGAGCGCAGATTCGAGGGCGTGCAGGTAGAAATCGTCATCCGGTGTGAGGTTCGCCCCGTCGCGTGAGACGTTCTTCTGGCAGGCGTAGTAGACGCAGCGTGCCGCCTGCTCGGCAGCCCAGGGCATGCGGTATTCGCGCGCGACAATGACGTTGCGGTCAGCAAGGAAATAGCTCCCGCGGCGATCCAACTCACGGCGAATATTCTGGGCATGCGGTCCGAGGCGGCGATCCAGGAGTCTGTCGAACTGTTCCTCATTGCGGGTGGCAGACCAGACTTCGGGAAGGTCGTCCACCAGAAACGCACGATTGGCACTGTGTTCCGTGGAATACAAATCGATATTCAGGAATTGGAAAAGCGCTGTAATCAGGTTGTAGAAACTGGGAGCCAGGTCGACGCAATGACTGCGGACTTGCTTCCAGCGCTCGATGGCTAGGCGGTAGTGCTCGTACTTTTCAAGCGGAGTAGCCGAGAAAACGCAGACCACTTCGTCTCGAAGTTCGACGGCCTCGACGAGGTCCTGCGGTTCGCCCGCCGAAAGCCAGTAGACAGGATCGATGTTCTGGAGCACGGTGAAAATGCGGTCATGCTCGCGGAGGTTTTGCACCATCAGGGGCAGATGATTGGGGGCCAAGTGCGATTCGCCAAAGAGTACGACTAGAACGGCGTCGGGATGTGCGCTGCGCAGCTCATCGATCTTCACTGCCGCGTGGCGGTCACGAGCGCGAATACTACGCATATCCTGTCGCGGGGAGCAGTCGAGCCCGAAGATCTTCGCCCCGGCGGCGCGGGAACGATGAAGCAGCTCGCTGAAAGGCTGCCAGTCATAGCCCCATCCGGTCTCGAAATGGATACGGGTGCGAAGCTCGTCAGAGTCGATCTCATCGCGTTGCCACTCGTCGAGAATGCGCTGGTCGCGGGCTACGACAGCCTCGACACCAAGGATGACCCGCTGGCCGGATGCGGAGAGACGCTCAACAAGGCCAGCGGTGTAGAGTTGAGAAGCAGGAAGGGCGTGATAATCGCCGACCAGAACAATATTGGCACTGCAAGCACGCTGATCGATCTCGGGATGGCTCAGGACGCGGCGGTAGCTCCGAAAGGACTCGCTAAAATCACGCAGATATTGGCGCCGCCCGCCGGTATCGGTGGCGCGAATGGTACGTTCTACTTCCGCGAGGGCGTGTAGTTGCACCGCACTACGGCGAAAGCGCAACAGCGGATCGCTGGGCATCTTATTTGTTCCCCACACAGCACGATGATCCAAGCTAGGAACAAAGGACGAAGCTTGACTTGCCCGAGCGGATGTTCCTATCCTCACCCTTCCGGATCAATTGGAAGGTCGCTTACGTAATTAGATGCTGAACGGTAACCCTAAGGCAACATTGAATTTGACCATCGCCACAACCGGCGCCAGTGGCTCGATCTTCCTGCGCGAGTTGCTGCGGATTATCGAAAAAGACTCGCGGGTGGACTCCGCCAACTTCGTTGCGTCAGATTCCGGCCGGCGCGTGATGGCCGAGGAACTGGAGATCGGCGGGCGCGAGAAGTTGGTAGAACGGCTACTCGGAAACAAGTCCAGGAAGATCGTGCAGCAGAACAACGAGGATATCGGGGCCAATGTCGCCAGCGGGTCGTATCCGTCCGATGCGATGATCGTGATTCCGTGCAGCATGGGAACATTGTCGCGAATTGCCAACGGTAATGCTGAGCACCTGATCGAGCGCGCGGCCGATGTCTGCCTGAAAGAAAAGCGGCCGCTGGTGCTGTGCGTCCGCGAGACGCCGCTGAACAAGATTCACATCCGCAACATGTACCGCGCCGCCGATGCCGGGGCGACGATCTTTCCCCTGATTCCCGCACTCTACAATCGGCCAACTTCGATCGAAGAAATCGCCCAGCAGTTTGCGTGCCGTGTGTTGCAACACCTGGGATTACCACAGGACATGATGTATCGGTGGAAGGCCTAGGCTGTTGTTGTACCGCTGAACGTTACCCGGTTACGGTGGTACATCTTCGGATGTAATCTGTTCCCCCTCCCATCGAAGGCGTTAACTTAGACACCGTAATAAGAAAAGGGAAGGGTCAATCAGTATGAGAAGTAAGTCCACCTCTTTCCTAGGCCTTGTCGCCTTAATCGCAACCCTAACCATCGCCATTGCGCATGCTGTTCCTGCCGTTGCCCAGGAATCTTCAGGGGACCGGCACGTTGTCGAGCGAGTTGAGCCGACGTATCCCGTCCTGGCACAGAGAAACGGCCTGTCAGGCACTGTTAAGTTAAAAGTGCTGATCGGTCCGGATGGAAAAGTGAAGAGCGTCGAAGTGCTGGGCGGAAACCCGGTATTCGTGGACAATGCATCGGCATCGGTAAAGAAATGGAAGTGGGCAGTCGCCGACCATGAAACTACGGAAACGGTGCAACTGAACTTCAGTCCTCGCAGTTGATTTACCTCCCTGCTTACGTCTGCAGTTCGACATCAGAAGATGTAGATGGTGTCGAGCTGCAGCCGCGTAAGCCACGGCTGGGTTGATGCCAAAGGCCTTCCCACAAGAGCTGTGAATCCCAACTGCACCGACGGTGCGAACTGGTAGAAGCTGTCGAAGCGATGCTCCGTGACATTGCTGCCTTGCAGAATGTCGCTGTAATTGAAGTTGCTGAGAACCGCCTCCCGCTCGATGTACAGGTGCGTGTAGCCGAACTGGAAGTCACCCTTCTTCTGTAGACTTCCGAGGCGCACTTCGGCCCAATACCCACGACGATCTTTTGCACGGCATAGGAAATTGTGGCTCTGCGAGTAAGTCACAGTGGCGGTATTCGCGGGAGGCGGGGTGATCTCATACGCGTTATCGCAAGCCTCGGTGTTCTGGACATAATCTCCGATCAGCGATATCGGAAGTCTCGCATGACCTGTGTCAATGTCGAAGCGGGCAATGTTGTCGAACAGCGCGAATGCGGAAGCATATTGCGCGTTGTAAACGGATGTAACGCCTGTGGGGTAGGTCTTGCCGGCTATGGTGACCACGTTGGTGGCAATCGTGGTGTAGATGGAATTCTGGACGGTGTTGCCTGTCCCCAGAGGCAGCGATCCGGTAAGCGGGGTTTGCGGATTCTTGGAACTGGCTCGCGCCAGTGCCAGCGCAATCGAGTTGGCATTCTGGTACCAGTAGAAGCCGCTGTAGGCGCTGAGTTGCACGTGCGGCACGAATTGCCAGGTCGTCTGCAACTGGCCGCCATAGGTGATCTGCTGATTGATACGCTTGCTGTCGACACTGGTGGCGGCGACTTCCGCGAAGGGTAGTTGGAAGGCCACAACGGCAAAGCGCTTTAGTACTGGTGTCTCCGTTTTGAAGGCCACCGTTTCCGCGGCGCCTTCCGGATTCAAGTCCTTATCCCAGGTCAGCTCGGTGTTGAACCAGGGGTAGCGAAACTTGCCGGCTACGAAACTCAGTTCCTTGATCTGCTTGGGATGGTATTCGATGAAGGCCTGATCGAGTGCCACGGTTTTGCGAGCATAGAAACTGGTTAAAGTCTGATTGGTGCTGGTGGGGTCGTTGATGTCGCCGCTGGCCAAGGTAAACCCGGTTCGGAACTGGTCACCAAGATCGGCAAAGACATTGAAACGCACGCGGAAGCGGGCACGCGTGCGATCGAGCGATTGATCAGGCGGACCGCCAACAATTGGCTCTTCCCGGAGCCGGACATCGCCGCTGAACGAGATCGGCCCCAGCCCTTGTATCTCGCGCTCCAGATTGCGAATGCGTTCGTCGGAGCTTCCGGCGTTCTGATAACGCTGATTGGCGGTGAGAGTCGGAGAAGGGGCTTGCGAGGTGGAACCGGGCGTAGCCTGAGAATTCGGAACCACATTCTCAGCTGGAGAAGTTGATGACGCGGCGCCGCTGCGCTCAGCTTCGAGGGCGTCGATGCGCTTCTGCTGCTGTTGCACGAGAGCTTTGAGTTGCTCGACTTCGGAACGCAAATCATCGGCGCCGGAAGGCGCAGGAGTTGGTGTGGCAGATGGAGAGACAGGATTCGCAGCGAATATTCCGGTCGACGACAACAAGAGAGTGAGTATCAACACAGAGAGTTTCACACGGATATGGGTCATCCCTTTTCCTTCCTGATGTATGTTTTGGGGTGATCGATGGCGGCGGGAAGCGGAACTGGTCCGCTCAAAAACAACCCGCCGGGAGTTCCGGCGGGCACGTGATTTAGAAGGCGCGGGTTAGCGCGTCATCGTTGCAGCCGGCCAGAAGTCCGCGAATAGATTCCGCAACCGCAACAACACAGGTTCTGGCTAGCCACAAACATGAGAACAGAAAGTAACATTCGCGGTAAGTTTCGCGCCAAATCAAAAATCAGATGATCGCTATCTGCGAGAGAGCTAGTCTCCCGAGCGCTCCGTCGGCGCGTAATAACCGTTGCGTGACTGAATCTTCAGGTCCTTGTTGGTGGTTACCTTGATTTCGATGTGGCGGAAGGCGCCGTCACGCTTAGTGTTGGTAGGCGTGTAGCCGATGTTGTACTGCGACCGCAGCTCCTGCGCGATCTGCTGGAAGGCCTCGCGCATCTTCTCGAACTTGTTGCCGACTTCGATGACGCGGCCGCCGGTCTCAGAGGTCATCTTCTTCATCTCGCCTTCGCCACTATATCCACCGAACCCATAGAAGCCACGATCGGCCGCCAACAGAACATAAATGACGGCATCGGCCTTCTGTGCGGCTTCGATGGCGTCACGCATCTTCATCTGGCTGCCTTGGTCTTCGCCGTCGGTGAGCAGGATCATCGCTTTGCGGCCGACTTCCGCGGCCAGTTTGTCGTGCGAGGCAAGGTAGACAGCATCATAAAGCAGGGTGCCCTTGGGATCGTTGTTCGGAATCGGTCCGCCACCGAGACCGGGAGGTCCAGAGATGCCGCCTCCATTGTTGATGACGGCCTTGTCCATGGCGCGTTGTAGCTGATGTGCATTGCTGGTAAAGTCATGCAGCTCATCGACATTCACGTCAAAGCTGATGAGAAACGCGAGGTCTTTGGAACGCAGGACATCCTGCAGGAACGCCGCCCCGACTTCCTTCTCCAGAGGCAGCACACGCTCCTGGCTGGCGCTGGTATCGAGCAGAATTCCGAGCGTCAAGGGTTGCTCGGAGTCGGCCGAGAAATACTTAATGGTCTGGGGTTTACCATCTTCAAGCACCTGAAAGTCGGTCTTGGTGAGGTTCGGGATCAAGTTCCCATGCTTGTCCTTCACGTTGAAGAACAGGTTCACCACGTTCACGTTGGAGGTGAAAGTAGGGAGCTGTTCGGAGCTTTGGTCCTTCTGATCTTTCTGGTCGTCTTGGGCGAGAGCTGCGCCGGAGAGAAGTACGACGAGCAGAACGGCAGCAAAAGCGCTGGTTTTACTGCGAATAGAAGAAAGCATGGTGAAAACGGGGACCTCGTGATTACACTTATTCTAAATCAGGAACGCCGCCGTCCTGATAAATTGGAGATGTCGAAAAAAGTGGCCGACCCCATCATGGTTCGAAAGCGTCCGTCGCTGTTTGCCATAACCGCAACTCTGGTGCTGCTGCTGGCAATCGTGTTTCCGCTGGCAGGGTGGGCCCAGGGCTCTGATCAAATTCCGGACGCTCCCAGACCGCAACCGCAGGCCAAGCCGACGCTTCCGCCACCGCAGACGGTGTCCCAGGAGCCGCCGGCTCCGCCCTCGGAAATCACGACGGTGCCCCCAGGGGGAGCGACCCCGGGAGAACCAAGCGGCCGCGACCAGTTGCTCACCTACCGTAAAACCGTGAACTTCGTACAAGTTCCGGTTACGGTGAAAGATGACCACGGGCAGTTGGTAGCCGGTCTGCTTCCCAAAGACTTCCAGGTGCTGGAGAGCGGGAAGCCACAGAAGTTGGTCTTCTTTACCAGCGATCCGTTTCCGCTGACGGCCGCAGTTGTGATCGATCAGTCACTGCCTCAAGGCGAATTCGACAAGATTCGGCAGACACTGCCCGCACTGGTGGGTGCATTCGGCCAATTCGACGAAGTGGCCATCTACACATACGGCACCACCGTGAGCCGGATGCAGGGCTTCACCCCGGCGCAGAATGACGTATTCATTCAAAATATTCGGAAGTTACAGAAGAACGCGCAAGGACGGACGGGCGGAGTTCCTGTGCTGGGCGGGCCGATGGCGTCAGGGCCGAGCATCAATGGCCAGCCTGCGGATCGCGGAGCGGCACAGACGGTGAACCAGAATCAATACCCGTCTTCCAGTATCTACATTCCGGACGCTCACGTGCTGAACGACGCCATCCTGATGGCGGCGCAGGACCTGGCAACGCGCGACCGTACCCGCCGGCGCGTACTTTTTGTCATCAGCAACGGCCGAGAGCTCCGCAGCGATGCCAGCTATAGCGAAGTGCTGAAGTTCCTGCAAACCCAGATGATCACGGTCTATGGAGTTGTAGTCGGGGATACGGCCCTGCCAGTGTACGGGACCTTGCAGAAGATTCACCTTCCCGCGCAGGGATACGGCAACATCCTGCCGAAATACGCTCGGGCAACCGGCGGGCAGACGTTCTCGGAAATTTCCCAGCAGGCAATCGAAACGGCTTACAGCCAGATCACACTGGTGGCGAAGAACCAGTACACGTTGGGGTACCTGGCGCAAGATACGAAATCCAGCGCTTATCGGGACATCGAGGTGAGGGTGTTTAAACCCGACGTGAAAGTGATCACGCGTGCGGGATATTATCCGCTGCCGCCTCTGCCGCCGGAGGCGAGCCAGTAACGCGCTACCAATGGCTGGCCAAACCGGGACTAGTAACTGCAACGCGCCAAGCCGTTGTGATATAAACAGGTACTCGCATTAATTAGCATGGCAAGATTCCATGGCGTCCGCTTGGGGCGCTCGATAGAGGCTGGGCTTTGAGCTTTATCAACTTCGCCGCCCGAGAAATAAACTGCAAGATCGTCTATTACGGCCCCGGCCTCGGCGGGAAGACCACGAATCTACAGGTGGTCTATGACAAGACGGCGGACAAGCAAAAAGGCAAGATGATTTCTCTGGCGACAGAGACCGACCGTACGCTGTTCTTCGATTTTCTGCCGCTGGATCTCGGCACGGTTCGCGGGTTCAAGACGCGTTTCCACCTCTACACCGTTCCCGGACAGGTTTTCTACGACGCCAGCCGCAAGCTGATTCTGCGTGGCGTGGATGGCGTGGTGTTTGTTGCCGATTCGCAGGAAGAGCGCATGGACGCCAACGTCGAAGCACTCGAAAACCTTCAGGAAAACCTGAAAGAGCACGGCTACGACTTCATGAAGATTCCGTACGTGCTCCAACTCAACAAGCGCGACCTGCCATCGGCGATGGCGGTCGAAGACTTGAAAAAAGAGCTGGTAAAAAAAGGCGAACCGACTTTCGAAGCCGTCGCCTTCAAGGGCGACGGGGTATTCGAAACGCTGAAAGAGGTCGCCAAGCAAGTGCTCACCGAACTCAAGAAGGGTTAATTTCCTTCTCCCTATACTCCTCTGTTCTCGGCACCCCTTACAATGCTGCGCATGATCAATCGCCTTCGTCCGCATGTACTCGCCTTGTTGGTTCTTACCTGCGCTTTGAGCGCGTTTCCCGCTACGGATTACGAAGTATTCGTCGGCACCTATACCGGTCCGCAGAGTAAGGGTATCTACACGTTTCGGTTTGACCCGGCGAAGGGTCGAGCTGGGACTGTTGAATTGGCCGGGGAGACTGACAACCCGTCGTTTCTCACGGTCGATGCGCAGCACAAGTATCTCTACACAGTAAACGAACTCGATGAGTACAAAGGAGCCAAGTCGGGGGCGGTTTCGGTCTTTGCGATTGATCCCAAGACATGGAAGCTGACGTTCGAGCAGCAAGTTGCGTCTTTGGGTGGAGCGCCTGCATATCTCACGCTCGACAAGAGTGGGCACGACCTGCTGGTGGCAAACTACAACGGCGGGAATGTGGTGGTCTTCCCTATCGGCGCGGACGGCAAACTCAAAGATCACTCCGCTATCGACCAGCACACGGGTAAGGGACCGAATCCCGAACGCCAGGAATCTCCGCACGCGCATTCGATCCAGATCACGAACGACAACCGGTTCGCGATGTCGGCGGATCTCGGGCTCGATAAGGTGATCGTCGATAAGTTCGATTCGGAACATGGCACGCTCACAGCGAACAATCCGCCGTTTGCAATGGTTGAGCCTGGATCAGGACCGCGGCATCTGGCGTTCGCATCTTCCGGCAAATTCGTCTATGTGCTGAACGAGATGGGAACGACGGTGACTGTCTTCTCGCTGGACGCGAAGACTGGCGCCATGCGTGAGTTGCAAACGATTCCGACGATCGAGAAGCACGATCCGGCAAACACCGCCGCTGAAATCGAACTGGATCGTAGTGGCAGGTTCCTCTACACCTCGACGCGCGCGGCCGACGTGATCTCCGAGTTCAAGGTGGCTTCTGAGTCTGGCAAGCTCACACTGGTGGAACGTGTTCCCTCGGTGGCCAAGACTCCGCGGTTCTTTGCCCTTGATCCTACGGGACGCTGGATGTTCGTGGCGGGGCAGGACTCCAACAACATCGTTTTGTTTCGAGTCGATAAGGCCACGGGCAAGCTGACACCCACCGACACGCGGATCGAAGTTGGCTCTCCGGTTTGCCTGGTGTTTGTGCGGCGGTGACCGGGAGGGCAGCGTGGGTAAGACTTGAGCCCCGCTCCGCCTGAACGGGCGAGCGCACTGTTGCGACACTCTGGATGTCGCACCAGTCGAGGCGTTTCCCGCGTAATGCACTTTTGAGCTAAAATGCCGCTCACTCGCTCGGGGGCCTCATCGCAAGATAAGGTTATAGGGACGAAGACCGTGGTAAATGAGCCCAGCCTGATGGCACTCATGGAGGCGGCGGAACACGGCGGCAAACCAGCTGCCGACGCCTTGTTCATTGCACTCTATTCCGAACTGCGACGACTCGCGAAGCATGAACTGGCGCGGCATGGCGCTCCAATGAGCTTGAGCGCCACGACGCTTTTGCATCAGGCCTATATCGAGATCGCAGGCCGCGATGGGACGTCCTTCCCCGATCGCAATCGATTTATGGGCTATGCGGCCCGGGTGATGCGTTGCCTGATCATCGACCACGCTCGCAGCCGCCAAGCTCAAAAACGCGGCGGACAATTCGAAATTACGGCGCTGGAAGTGGAAGTCGAGTACCGCGCGGACGATCGGAAGCTTACACAAATCAGCGACGCGCTTGATGAACTGGCGAAAGCCGAACCGACGCTGGCAGAAATCGTGGACCTGAAGTTCTTTTGTGGTCTTTCGTTCACCGAAATCGCTGCCATGCGAGATATCAGCGAAAGAACAGTGCAGCGTCAATGGGAAAAAGCGCGCATTTATCTCCATCGCAGCTTGCGGGAACAGATGGAGAGCTAGGAAAAAAGATGGCCACTCTGAATTTAGATCGATGGCGCGAAATCAGTCCCTTTCTGGATCATGCTTTGTCATTGCCCGAAAACGAACGCGCAGAGTGGCTGGTCAGTTTTCATCGTGAGCGACCCGATTTGGCTGATCTGGTTGAGAACCTGCTGGAAGAACATCGCGTCGCGGCCGAAGAGCATTTTCTGGAGCAAGAACCCTTGCGGCCCAATGACTCCGGGCTCAGTGGTGAGACGTTCGGCGCCTACCGGCTCATCTCGCGTATCGGCGAGGGTGGCATGGGGAATGTGTGGCTGGCCCAACGGGTCGATGGCCGGTTCGAAAGAAAAGTCGCCATCAAGTTCCTAAACTTCGCACTTCCCTCGCGAAGATTGGCTGAAAGATTTGAGCGTGAAGGCAGAATACTCGGCCAATTGGTTCATCCGCATATCGCAGAATTGCTCGACGCAGGAGTGACGGCGAAGGGAGAACCGTATTTGGTTCTCGAGTACGTCGAGGGAAAGCAGATCGACGAATACTGCGATGAGCATACGCTCAGTGTGGAGGCGCGCATTGCACTCTTTCTCGATGTTCTTGATGCCGTGGCCCAGGCTCATTCCAGACTGGTGGTGCATCGGGATATCAAGCCGTCTAACGTGTTGGTTAGCAGCAGGGGCGAGGTGAAACTCCTGGATTTTGGTATTGCCAAGCTGCTGGTCGACGACACGAACTCCGCCACGATGCTTACGCATGAAGGCGGCGCCATGACGCCGCTGTTCGCAGCGCCAGAACAGGTAAAGGGCGGAGCTATCACAACGGCAACGGACGTTTATGCGCTCGGTGCCCTTCTGTTCGTGCTTCTGACCGGCCAGCACCCAATCGGACCAGATCCGCACTCGCCTGCGGACCTTATGAAGGCGATCACCGAAACGGAACCGCCTTGGCTTTCGGAGGTGCCAGGGATACAAGGGGAGGCCGCCGCGAGAAAACGGGACTCGTCTCCGGAAAAACTCCAACGAACCTTGCGTGGCGATTTGGAACTGATTGTTGCCAAGGCCCTCAAAAAGGATGCGGCCGAACGTTATGGGTCGGTGGTGGCGTTTGGAGACGATCTGCGCCTGTATCTGAGCCATCGGCCAATCAGTGCGCGGCCCGACTCGGTCTCGTATCAGTTGCGAAAATATGTTCGCCGCCATCGCCTGGGAGTGGCATTAGCGGCCGGTTTAGCACTGTTGCTGGCAGGGTTTTCGATCATTCAAACCCTGGAGCTTCGGCGGATCACGCGCGAGCGCGATCGTGCTGACCGCATTGCCGACTTCATGACTGATATGTTTAAGGTTTCGGATCCCAACGAGCATGCGGGCCTGGCAGTCACAGCGAGGGAGGTTCTTGATAAGGCTGCCGCCGATATTCGCAGTAATCTCAGCAATGATCCCAAGCTTCAAGCGCAGATGCTGCACGTTATGGGACGCGCGTACCTGAATCTCGGCCTATTTTCCCAGGCTGAGCTTCTTTTCAAGGAGGGCATTCAGGCGTCCGCTGCTGTAGGAGACCAGAACAGCCGGGACACGCTCAGCATGACTCACGATCTGGCTTGGGCCGTGCTGCAACAAGGACGCGTTGAGGAAGCCGAGAATACGGAGCGGAAGCTTCTGGAAACTCAGCGACACCTGCTCGGGACGGAACACAGCGATACGCTGGCGACCATGGAAGAACTGGCATTCACGTTGTGCAATGAAGGCAAGGGACGGTGCACCGAGGGAATTGAGTTGACTCGTCTCGTACTGCAACAGCACGAACGCACACTTGGTCCCGACGCCTTCTACACTCTCGCCACCATGGACAACCTCGCAATCATGCTGGCGGCAGATGGTCGGCTGAAGGAGGCGATAGAGATGCAAGAAGAGTCTCTAAAGAGGCATACTCGCAAATTCGGCTCCGACAATATCGGCACAGTTAATGCCATGCTCGATTTAGGGGAGATGCAAAGAGAGGCCGGCCAGGAAGACGAAGCCGAGGCGACACTGCAAGAACTTCTAACGATAGAGAATCGTGCTTTTGCCCCGGAACAAGGCGAAACTGCGGCAACGCAGTACGATCTTGCGTCCGTGCTTTTGCGCAAGGGCCAAACGGATCAAGCGCTGCAGTTGCTCCAAAAGGCCTTAAGCGGCAATCTCGCCCCCAGGATTGCTCAAGGACTGCCGGCAGACCCATTGTTTTCCTCGCTTCACCATGACCCGCGTTTCGAGAAGCTAGTGGATTCGGTACAAAAACGGTTTCCGGTGCAATCCCTGGCCAAGACAAATTAACCAAAATGTCGTCTTTCGCTCGCGGTTTCCGATTATAGGGATAGAAAGCCGGCCCAGCGGCATGCGCTGCTGCGCTCCATGTAAGGTCTTCCTCCCCAAATAGAAAATGGTGCGAAAGGGGAACGTCTATGAGAAGCCTGATCCAGCGATTTCAGCCCATCCATGATCTGCAAGAGTCGATGGCGCGACGCGGCCGTGGCCTGATTCTCGCGCTCGCGATCGTCGGCGCGATGTCGTTCGCGCTCTACGGAGCTAACGAACAATCAGGAGGGTTTGCAAACTTCTTTTCGTTCATTCCGAACGGCATGTTCTTCCCTAACCCCAACGGCGCCTCGCAGACCTACAGCACAAACAAGCGCGGTATCGACATGACGGGGCCGTTTTTTCAATCGCTTGGCAGCAATGGACGAACGTGCGCGACCTGCCATCAGCCGAGCGATGGCATGTCGGTTGCGGCCTCTAATATCGAGTTGCGCTTTCTGCTGAGCCGGGGCACGGATCCGATTTTCCGGACGGTGGATGGCTCCAACTGCGATCACAACATTGACGTTTCCACGGTGGAAGGAAGGTACGCCGCGTATAGCTTGCTGCGGACTCGTGGCCTGATTCGTATTGCGCTGGCGGTGCCTGCGAATGCCGACTACCAGGTTACCAGCGTCAAGAATCCGTACGGCTGCAACGAAACGGACACAATTTCTATGTACCGGCGTCCGCTGCCGGCGACCAATCTGCGCTTCCTGAGCGCGGTGATGTTCGATGGGCGAGAATCGACGCCCGCAACGGGCACCACCAAGATTGCTTACAACAACTATCCGAATGCCCTCCTCATTGACCTGGCCCACCAAGCCGTTGACGCCACCACCAGCCATGCGCAGGGCGATGGCGCCAGACCCACCGCCGAAGAGCAACAGGAGATTGTGAACTTCGAGATGGGACTGACTACCGCGCAAGCGTTCGAGAACCGCATCGGCGAGTTGAACACTCACGGTGCGAATGGCGGGCCACTGGCTGTGCTGAATCAGCCCTTCTTCATCAGCATCAACTCTAGCGTTAATCCTTTGGTTCCGGCGCTGGAACAGCCCGGCGGAATGGTTGCGCCGGGCGATGGGCAGTTCACTCCCGCGATATTCAACACATTTGGTGCGTGGGCGAAGTTGCCGGCATCGGATCCACGAGCTGCGGTGGCCCGGGGCGAGGTAATTTTCAATTCCAAGCCGATCAACATCACCGGGGTGGCGGGAATCAATGACGATGTGTCGGCCGGTGGACTGGTGCCCGGAGGAATACCGTCCCTGACGGGAACGTGCGGCACATGTCACGACACGCCAAACGTAGGGGATCACTCGTTCCCGACCCCGCTGGATATCGGAACGGGCGACCCAGAGCCATCCAAAGCTTCTGCCAACCTGGGAGCGCTAGACATCGGCTACTTGCCGTTTATTACCGTGTGCAAGACCGACCCAACCACGGGTCTGCCAACGAGTACATGCAAGACGACGACCGACCTCGGACAGGCGTTGATCGACGGCAAGTTCGACCACGTTGGCAAAATCAAAGGACCGATTTTGCGTGGTCTATCGGCGCGCGCGCCTTATTTCCATAACGGCTCCGCTAAGACGCTGGTTGACGTCGTCCGGTTTTATGAGAACCGGTTCGGCCTGACGCTTAGTCCGCAGGAAGAATCGGACTTGGTCGCGTTCCTGGGTTCTCTTTGAGCTGCAGAGTGCGTGATCGGTAACTTGAGGGGGCTGCTTGAACATCCCCACTCAACCATAAAGATGGCTGAATGGGCCACGTGCGATGGCTTCGGCTTACACCTCGACCATCGCGTGCTGCTTGATCAATTCGATGTGCCGACGTTCGTGGCCGACGGTGATGTAGAGCAACGCTCGCGCGCTGACTGGCTTTTCGCTGGCGGTTCCCATGCGGGAGAGGTGCTCGGGAGAAGTTCCGCGGGCGAAGGCGATGGTCGCCTGTCGCAAAGCGGTGTACTCCGCGATCTGATTATCCCAGTCACGCTCGTTGAAATTGCCGGCAGCGATGTAGTCATCCTGCTCAAAAGAGGCGAGCGGAGTTTTGTCCCCGCGGGCAATGCGCATGGCGCGATAAATGAACACGCGCTCGGCATCGATAAGATGGCCAAGAGTTTCCTTAAGCGTCCACTTTGTGGTGCCATGAGCGGTGCTCGCCTGCTCGTCATCGAACGAGTTCACGATCTCCAACGTATAGTTCGACTGCACTTCGAGCGCGGCGGCAATGTCTTCTTCCGGTGCGCGGTCAACGTAGCCGGCATAAAAAGGCGCGTATTCCTGTTCTGTGGGGCGCTTGCTCATACGCCTACTGATGCCTCCGGCACGGCAATGGCTTCAGGAACACGCACGCGGATCGTGTGCGGAATCGCCTGGAGTTCGTCGACCAGTTCGGCGTCGAAGCCGCGATTGATGTCATAAAGGGCGTAGCCGATTTGGCCGCGGGTGTCGAGCACCTGACGTTCGATGTTGATGCCGCGTTTGGCGAGAATCTCGTTGATGTGCAGCAGCATGCCTGGCACATTGCGGTGAAGGTGCATCAGGCGATGCGATTCGGGAGTGACTTCCAACTGGCAATGCGGGAAGTTGACGCTCAGCATGGTGGTGCCGCTGCGCAGGTATTCGATCAGGCGCGACGAAACGAAGCTGCCGATATTCTGCTGTGCCTCTTCAGTCGAACCTCCAATGTGCGGCGTGAGCATGACATTCGGCAGGCCCTGTAACGGACTGGTGAACGGCTCGCCATTATCGGGCTCCTGCGGGAAAACATCGACCGCAGCGCCTTGTATCTGGCCACTCTTGAGAGCGTCGGCTAAAGAATTGTGATCGACAACGAAGCCACGGCTGAGGTTCAGGAAGCACGCGCCTTTTTTCATCAGCGCAAATTCTTCTTTGCCGAAGAAGTCGCGATTGGGGGCGCGCCCATCGACGTGCAGCGTGACCACATCGGCCGTCTGGAGCAGTTCCTGGAAACTCACACGCCGAGCATTGCCACGTGCGAGCACGTCCGCAACGTCGCTGAAGATGACGCGCATGCCGAGAGCTTCGGCGAGATCGGAGAGCTGAGAGCCGATCTTGCCGTAGCCGACGATGCCAAGCGTGAGTCCGCGAACTTCGTGCGAGCCGGTGGCCGACTTCTTCCATTTGCCCTGGTGGAGATCGGTGGAGGCGGCAAAGATGCGCCGCATCAGCAAAATGATTTCGCCAATCGCGAGTTCGGCGACCGAGCGGCTGTTCGAGTGCGGGTCGTTGAACACCGCAACGCCGCGCTCGCTGGCGGCGGCCAGGTTCACCTTGTCGGTGCCAATGCAGAATGCGCCGATGGCAAGCAGGTTGGGAGCGGCGTCGAGGACGGCTTCGCTGACACGCGTTTTGGAGCGAACGCCGAGCACCGTCACATCGTGCATCTTCTTTTTGAGCTCCGCCTCGTCGAGAGCGGAACTGATGGTTTCAACTTCAAGGCCGCCGGCGGCAAACGCGGACGCCGCGAGGCCGCTAATGTTTTCCAGTAATAGCGCCTTCAAAATCCTCTCCTGCAAAATGAGAAATGCCAAACGGCTGCTCGGCGAGGAGCGCCGCCATCCCCCGAATACTTCATTGTAATCTGTGGGGATTTATTTCCGTCATTCGAAGAGTCAATAGCAGTGTTGCGAATTTTTTATGATTCCCACACCCGCTCTTAACATTCGTCTGGCAAACTGGAAAGCAGAGGTGGGTCTCGCAGTGCGATTGATTACCGACATCACGACAAGTCGCCAGTACGTGCTGGTGCGCTGCAAGGGGGAATATGTCTGCGAGGAAGATATTCCCGGCATTGCCGAGAAAGTTCGCGAACTGCAGCCCTCGCCCACCACAGTCTTGATCGATTTGTCGGAGTTGGAATCCATCCGCGACGCAGACTTGGGCATGCTGTGGCTGCGATCGATGGAAGCTCGGGCACACGGTTGGAAGATCGCCTTTGTGCGCCTCCCGAAACACTTGCAAGGTCTTCTCAACAAGTGCGGGATGGGGGAACTGGTGCCTGCCTACGAAAGCGAATCTAGCGCGTTTGCCGTTCTGGAACCCGCCTCGAAGCTTCGCTTAGCGCGACGTGCCGCGTCTTAGGCGCCTACGCTGGATCCAGTGGCCGGTATAGCTCGCCTTCCACGCGCGAACCGTGCTTGTGTAATTCACCAACAGCATATTTCTGAAAATGGGCAGATGCCCGGTGGGCTTCGAGTGCAGCGTCGTCGCGATACTGCTCGTAAATGAAGAAACGGCGCTGGTCGGTGCGATGACGATGAACGACGTACATCACGCACCCGGGTTCTTTGCGCGAATCGGCTTCGAGCTGGCGGAAAATCTGCGAGACTTCCTGTTCATGGCCTTCTTTGGCCATCCATGTAACGGCGAGGACAGTCATGGCGTGTGCTTGCTCCGGACGAGAATTGTAAATCAGGCGGAGCGCTGTTTCGGAGTCTCGGACTCGCGAAGCCAATCTCCTAGCTGGCCGGTGATCATCAGCCAGACCATGCGGTAGTCGCTGATGAACGACCAGCAGGGGTGACCGAACGTGGCGGGCTTGTTGCCTTCGACGACGAAGTGCCCGAACCAGGCGAAGCCGTAGCCAATAACCGGCCAGAGCAAGACGAACCAGGGATGGCCGAGAGCGATGGCGGCGATGGCAACAGCGATTCCCAGCAGCGATCCGCAAAAGTGAAGCGCGCGGTTGCCGGCGCTACTGTGCGCGCGGAGGTAGAACGCAAAGAACTCGTCATAGCTGTGGAACTGGGGCGAGGATTCGCTGTCGTTCATAAATCCTGCTTATGTCACGATTCGATTGCGTTTGGATGCGCCAACACTGGGCGACAACTCTGCTCCCAAACAGATAAAATCGCAAGATAAAACTAGTGTGTGGGTCCTGAACCAACCAAAGGAGCAGCAATGAAGATTGGTGTACTTACCGGCGGGGGAGACTGTCCGGGTTTGAATGCCGTAATCCGTGCGATCGTTCGCAAAGGGGTTTTCCATTACGGCGACACGTTTGTTGGCTTTTCGGAAGGCTGGCGCGGCGTCTTCGAGAACAAGACTGAGCCTCTCGACCTGCAGCGCGTGGCCGGTATCCTACCGCGTGGCGGAACCATTCTTCGCACGTCGCGCACCAATCCGGCGAAACGCGAAGGCGGCATTCAGCGCTGTCTCGACAATCTGCAGCGTAACAGCATCGATGCACTGGTCGCGCTTGGCGGCGACGACACGATGTCCGTGGCGCAGAAACTGTTCGAAGCCGGATTCCACGTGATCGGCGTTCCCAAAACGATCGACAACGACCTGAGCGGCACGGATTTCTGCTTCGGCTTCGACACCGCGGTGGAGATCGCCACCGAAGCCATCGACCGCCTGCACACCACGGCAGAAGCGCACAACCGCGTAATCGTCGTCGAAGTAATGGGTCGCGATTCGGGCTGGATCGCGATGTATAGCGGGCTTGCCGGCGGCGCCGATGTGATTCTGATTCCGGAGCGTCCGTTCGACATCGAAGAAGTCGCCGAGGCTCTGAAGCTGCGGCACTCGCGCGGACGTTACTTCTCGATCGTGGTGGTCGCCGAAGGTGCCAAATTTGCGGAACTCGCGACGGGCGATGGATCGGCTCCGATTGTTCAGGATCTAGGCCGCGACGAATTCGGCCACGTGCGTTTGGGCGGTATCGGCAATGTGCTGGCGCGTGAAATCGAGCGCCGCACCGGATTCGAAACGCGTGCCACGGTGCTCGGCCACGTGCAGCGTGGCGGATCGCCGACTGCATTCGACCGCGTGCTCGCGACACGCTACGGGATCGGTGCGATTGACATGGTCCACCGCGGTGAGTGGGGACGCATGGCCGCGCTGAAATCGAACGAAATCACGTCGATTCCGCTGACCGATGCACTGGGCCAGAATAAGAAGGTGGACGACAACTTGATCACGGTAGCGCTCAGCCTGCACGACAAGCTAGGTGGAGAGAAGGCGAACGCGCACGTGATCACATCGACATAAGAAAAACAAAAATTCGAGAAGCACGAGGGCGAAGTTGGATGTTCCAACTTCGCCCTTCTGTTTCACTTCGGCCTTCGAAGTCTTACTTCTTGTAGTACGCCTTCCACACACCAGCGCTTACCGTGCCGAGGCCAAGCAGGCCGAGCAGCGGCAGTTCCGAACCCGTCTGCGGCAGTTTGCCGTTCTTGGCGTTGCCGTTGGTTCCGTTGTCGTTGGCGGCCGGAGCGTTCTGGTCGTTCGCCGCGGGGGCGGCGTTTTGATCAGCAGCGGCTCCGTTCTGGGTCGTGGTGGTGGTAGTCGTGCTGTTGCTCTGGTCGTTCGCTGCCGGCGACTGGGGTGCGTTGTTCTGCGCCATCATCTGCGGCGGATTCGAGGTGCTCGATCCGCTGGAGCTGCCTTGTGGCGGGTTCGCCTGATCCGGAGTGGAGTTCGGAGTGCTGGGCGTCTCGCTCGGGTTGGTTCCCGTGGTCGAGCTGCTACCCTGCTGCCCGCTCATCGAACCGGTTTGGTCAGGGGTCGAGGGAGTGCTTGGCGTGGCCGCAGGAGTTTGATTCTGATCGGTTGCGCTGGAGTCAGGGTTGATGGAACCGGAGGAGCTGCTCGTGCTTGAGCTCGTTCCGGCTTGGTTCTGGTCGCTCGGGTTCGTCGTGGTCGTGGTAGTCGTGGTCTGGCTACCGTTAGGATTGTTCTGGGTCTGCGACATCGTCGTGCTGTTGCTCGGACTCGCGGACTGGTCGGGTGAAGAAGATGTCTGCGCGGCGGCTACTCCGAAGGCGAGCAGCATCGTCGCGACTGTCATAGTGATTGTGCGCATTGTTCGTTTCCTCCCACGGTTCACTGCTTTCTCTGAAGCAAATTCACGAAGTGGCTTGGCTGTTTCGTGGTCTGATGACCTCCCCCACGTCAAAAGATGGCCGAAAATCGCGAGCTGTCCGGCTGCTCTGGCTCAGTCCGACTCGATGATTTGCTAGTCATTGGCGGGCGAGATGTAAGGTACGATTTGCTCTGCAACTCCGGATCGACCTGAGGCAAATCATGGTTGCCCGACGTTTCTTGCTCATCTCTGTCGCCATCGTCTTCGTATGTGGCTCAGTGTTGCCGTTGCAGGCGCAGAAATCAAAGGCAGGCGCCCAGAGTAAGCCGCAACCCCATCCGCCGAAGCCGGTCTACATGTCGGCTCAGGAGAAGATCAAGCTTCCGTCAGGCCAGGAGATCTCGGTGGCCGAGATCGTGCCCCGCTCCGACGATGCTCTGAAGCAGTTACAGCAGATCGCCAATGCGGTGAAATCACCCAACTTGGAAAGCGCTGGCACCGCTCTCGCTGCTTTAGACCTCAAGGTGAAGGACACGAAGGCTGACGCCGACAATGCCATTCGACTCGCGCGATCGAGCCTACAGGTCACCGAATTCCGGGTTCAGTGGAACCGTAACCGCACCCAGCTTCAGAGCATCAAGTCCACCATCACGAACTACGCCAGCTCACTGGAACAAAACCAGGCGCAACTGGCCGGCATGAAGGACATGTGGACCTACCTTGCCGGACCTGAGTTCGCTCGCAAACTCGATCCCGAGCTGGTTCATCGCATCGCCATCGTCGTCGATGTGATCCAGCAAGTCGAAAAAGACATCCAGAGCCAGTCGGAAGCGCTCGTGAAGCTTCAGGTCATGCTGGCCGAAACTGGATCGCAGATCGATGACACGCTGGAACAATTGACCCTGGCCGAAACCGCCTTCAAGGAACAACTGTTTGTTATCGATAGCCCGCCGCTGCTCTCGGCGCTGAGAGAGGCCGACTACGCTGGCACCTGGCACCGGATCGTGACTCTCACCACCAGTTCAGGGTCGCGCCTGATCAATTTCTACGATGCGCACAGTTCCAACTTGCTGCTGTTCATGCTGTTCTCGATTGGCCTGTGGGTAGTTATTGCCCGGATCGCAAGAACCGATGTTCCTGAATCGATGGGTGGCATCGATCCAAAGATCTTTGCCTGCTTAAAGCACCCGTTAGCCATCGCCGCGCTGACAGCGTTCTTGCTCGTTCCCCTGGTGTTCTCTAAAGCCCCCATCGATTTCCAACGGCTCTGCCGTTTGCTCGCCGTCATCCCGGTCACGCACCTCGCGTTGACCATGCTCCATCGCAAAATGCATCCCTACGTAGCTGGCATCGGCATTGCCTACGCGGTGAACGTGGTGAGCGTGCAAATCACCTCCGGAACGGTTCTCAGGAGGTTCACCTGTCTCTTCTTAACCGTGACGATTGCAACTGCGCTGGTCCGGTTATTAAGAAAGGGCGGTTTGCTAAGCATGTTCTTCGATGAGCGGCACCTGGTCGTGCCTCCGCTCTTGCTTCGGATCGCCGTCTTTCTTCTTAGCATCTCGATTCTCTCCGAGGTCGTTGGGAACACGTCGCTGGCCGACCTACTCGCAAACGGCACGATTTTCAGTACCTACTACGCGCTTTCGATTTACATCTACATCAGCGTTTTGATTGCCCTAACGGCAGCGTTTGTCGCCTCCAGTGTCGGACAGCGCTCGCGGGCCTTGCGCATCCATGCCGACCTGGTCGGGCGCAGTATCGCACGATATTTGCGAATCATTGGGTGGTCGGCCTGGGTCGTAGCCCTCCTGTTTTCGTTCCAAATTTCGCATGAGGCTTTTGGGGGCGCAAGTACAGCGCTGCACCAGAAGTGGGAGTTGGGAGCCGTTTCCATTTCGTTGCTCGATGTGGTGCTGTTCTGCCTGGTGCTGTTCGGCAGTACACAGATCGCGAAACTGATTCGCTTCCTGCTGAATGAAGAAATCCTGCCTCGCACCACCATCAATGCGGGCGTGGCGCAGGCCGGAACGCGGCTGACTTACATCGCCCTCCTCAGCGTGGGCCTGTTTCTCGCGCTCGGTGCCGCCGGACTAGAACTCAGCAAGCTGACCGTATTGACTGGCGCCTTTGGCGTTGGCCTCGGCTTCGGACTGCAAAATGTCGTTAACAATTTCGTTTCCGGCATCATTCTTTCTCTCGAACGACCGGTACAAATCGGCGATCTCGTCGAACTCAACAACCTGACCGGAGAAGTAAGGGTCATCGGATTCCGCTCGAGCACCATTCGTACTTTCGACGGCGCGGACGTGATCGTCCCAAACTCAGAGCTGATCACCAAGTCCGTCGTGAACTGGTCCCTGACCGACTATGTGCGCCGCACCGACATCATGATCGGCGTTGCTTACGGAACCGATCCCCAGAAGGTGATTGCAATTCTCGAGCGGCTCGCAAATGCTCATCCCCAGGTGGTTCGCCCTCCTGAGCCGCTGATCACCTTCGACGCATTCGGCGACAGCGCCCTGAATTTCACGCTCCGCTTCTGGTCGAGGCTAGACAACCGCATTCAAGTCCGAAGTGAGTTGAATACGCAGATCGCCGCCGAGTTCGAGAAGAACGGCATCGCTATTCCCTTCCCGCAACGCGATGTGCACCTGCACGTCGATCAGTCCTCGGGAATCCTGGAATTGCCTGTCGGCAAAACCCGCCGAGCCGGGGCGGGCACCGAGTAGTCTCTTTCTTTCTCTCTGAAATTCGCATCGTCGGCCGCTTTGCGAGTAAGATGCTCGCCGAAATTGTTGGCGAGTATTTTGCAAAGCGGAGAATCAATGGCGAATCAATGGCGTAACGTAATCGTTCTGCTTTTAATGGCGATCGCAACCACTCTCAGCGCGCAACAGGCAAAAACCGAATCCGGTGTGGTAGAAGGCAAGACCACTGACGACGGTACCGTCCAGGAGTTTCTCGGCGTTCCCTTCGCTGCGCCCCCCGTGGGCGATTTGCGTTGGCGCGAGCCGCAACCGGTAAACCCATGGAAAGGGGTGCGACCGGCGAAAGAGTTCAGCGCCCACTGTGTACAGGGTCCAGTCTTCGGGGATATGAAGTTTCTCGATTCCGGCAGCAGCGAAGACTGCCTGTACCTGAATGTCTGGAGCCCCAAACCAGCGCCGAAAGAAAAGCTCCCAGTGATGGTTTGGATTTACGGCGGCGGATTCCAGGCGGGCGCCACGTCGGAGCCGCGTCAGAATGGCGAGTTCCTCGCACGCAAGGGCGTAGTTGTCGTTAGCATGAACTACCGGCTCGGAGTCTTTGGATTCTTCTCGCATCCGGAATTAACAAAGGAATCGCCGCATCACGCTTCCGGAAACTACGGCTTGATGGACCAGGCCGCCGCCATTCAGTGGGTGAAGCGCAACATCAGCGCATTCGGTGGCGATCCCGACAACATCACCATCTTCGGCGAATCCGCCGGATCGTTTTCTGTTAGCGCCCAAATGGCCGCACCGATGACACGAGACCTGCTCCGCCACGCGATTGGTGAGAGTGGCGCATTCTTTGGCCGTGATATGCGCACCAAGCCAGTGGCTGAAACCGAGCAGGACGGTGCAAAATTCGCGCAGAGCATCGGAGCTGACTCACTGGCTAAGCTGCGCGCCATGCCCGCGCAACAACTGCTCGATGCCGTGATGAAGCAGAACCCGTTCCTCTTCTGGCCTAACATTGATGGCTACTTCCTGCCTGAAAGCGTCGCCAGCATCTTCGCCAAGAGTGAGCAGGCACATGTGCCACTGTTGGCCGGATGGAACCACGACGAAGGCAGTTGGCATCAGTTCTTCGGGAAAGATGCCCCAACCAAAGAGAATTACATCGCTAAAGTTAGGGAAGAATTTAACACTCAGGCCGACGCGATTCTCAAGCTTTTCCCCGCCGACACTGACGACCAGATGAAGCAATCGGCTTCGCAGTTGAGCACCATGAACTTCATCGCGTTCGGAACATGGAAGTGGCTGGAAGCGCAGCTGGCAACCGGACATCAGCCGGTTTACCGCTTCGAGTTCGATCAGGCGCCTCCCGTTGATCCGAAGTCGCCGTTTGCGGCCGCAGGTCCCATGGCCTACCACTCAGCCGAAATCGAGTATGTCTTCCGGACGCTCAAGTCGAAGGGGCTGCCTTTCACTCCAGACGACTACGCCATTTCCGACATGATGGCCACCTACTGGACGAACTTCGCTCGCACGGGCGACCCGAACAGCACAGGTCTGCCCAATTGGCCGCAGTACACGCCTCAGGACAAGTTTGAGGTCATGTACCTCAAGGGGCCGGTTCCGAAGGCCAACCCAGACGACAAGCGCAACTTGTACGAGCAGATGGATAAGGCGCTGCAAGCGGAGAAGAAGTAAAAAAGCATGGGATGGGAGATTATTCTTCTCCCGTCCCCAGCTTCCTGCATAACTCACGGAGCGTGTCCTGCTCTTCAGCGCTCAGCCGCGACATCACTTCCGCGATCTGCTCCGCATGCTCCGGAAACACCGATGCAATCAGCTTGCGTCCTGCGTCGGTGATCTCGACGCTGGTGAAGCGCCGGTCTTCCGGGCTCGGCATCCGCTTCACGTAGCCTGACTTCTCCAGGTTATCGACCACCATCGTCAAGTTGCCGCTGGTCCGCAGGATCTTGCGCGCGAGTTCCGACAGGCAGAGCGGCCCAACGTGATACAAGGCCTCAAGCACCGCAAATTGCGAGGCCGTCAGCCCATGCTGTTCGAGATGGCGGTTCGAAAGATTTGTGACGGTATTCGTCGCACGCATCAAATTGATGAACGCAGAGAGCGCGCGGCGTTCGCGCGGGGTGCCTTGGTATCGCGATGCCATTGTTTCAATATTGTAGTATCTCCGGCGATGCGGCGCACAGTGCTCAGCGTCGAAACCGGCCAGCGGCCCTGGTTCTGGCGAGCACCCAGTCAGCCAAGCCGCAAACCGTGTTTGATGACTTATACTGGTTAGAGGAGCCGGGGGAAAAGCTTAACTAGATGCCTGTTCCGATTAGTCAGATGTGGACGGTCGCGTCCTATGTGGTGCGCCAGAAGGTCAAAGGGCGCAAGCACTATCCGCTCGTCCTGATGCTCGAGCCGTTGTTGCGCTGCAATTTAGCGTGCGCCGGATGCGGAAAAATCCAATATCCAGGGCACGTGCTGAAGCGCCAGCTCACGCCGGAAGAATGCTTCAAGGCCGTGGACGAATGCGGCGTCCCCGTGGTCAGCATCCCAGGCGGCGAGCCGCTCATGCATGCGCAAATCGTTGAGATCGTCGAGGGCCTGGTCGCGCGCAAGAAGTACGTTTACCTGTGCACCAACGCCCTGCTCCTGCGCGAAAAGCTAGACCAATTCAAGCCTTCCAAGTACCTGTCGTTCTCCGTCCACATGGACGGCCTCCGCGAGGAACACGACTTTGCCGTATGCCGCGAAGGCACCTACGACAAAGCGATCGAAGGAATCAAGGAAGCACTGAAACGCGGGTTCCGCGTCACTACGAACACGACACTGTTCGACGGCGCCGATCCTAAGCGCGTGCGCGACTTCTTCTCCGCCATGATGGAACTCGGCGTCGAGGGCATGATGCTCTCACCGGGATACACCTACGACAAGGCTCCTGACCAGAGTCACTTCCTGTCCAAGAAGAAGACACGTCAGCTCTTCCGTTACATCCTGAGCAACCGGCGCGCGAACTGGCGCTTCAATATGAGCCCGTTATTCCTGGAGTACCTGATGGGCCGCCGTGAATACGATTGCACGCCCTGGGGCATGCCCGCGTACAACATTTTCGGCTGGCAGCGGCCATGCTACCTGCTGCAGGACGGCTACGCTGATTCCTACGCCGAATTGGTGAGTCAGACCGAGTGGAAGGATTATGGCTGCCAGAGCGGCAATCCGAAGTGCGCCAACTGCATGGTCCACAGCGGATACGAAGCCAGTGCCGTCAACGAGACGTTCGGCTCACTACGAGGCCTCCTCGCGACGGCGAAAGCAACGTTCTTCGGAAAATACAAAGATCCAGACGTCGATATCGACGCTGGCGCACCAACGCCAAACACCGGCAAGCTGGTTCAGATTTCCAACTGAATATGTCAGACCAGAGGATTCCCGGGCCCAACGAAATGGACGAGCAACTGGGGTTCGAGCACGAGAACCTGGAAGGATCGATTCCGCCGATGGCCAGTGAAGAAGAAGTTCGGCAGGCGCTGGAAAAAGCCTTCGACTACCGCGGCGACGTAACCATCACGTTACGCTCTGGTGAGAAGGTCGAAGGTTACGTGTACGACCGAAAGTCGCGCCCCACGCTCGCCGAGAGCCTCGTCCGCATGTTGCCGAAAGACAAGCCGGGCCGCTTGAATATTTCTTACGCTGACATTGCCGCGCTCGCCTTTACCGGAAAAGATACCGCTGCCGGCAAAAGTTTCGAAGCCTGGGTGAAGAAGTACAACGAAAAGAAGGCTGCCGGCGAAACAAATATCGGCATCGACACCGAACCGCTGGACTAGGCATAAAATGTCCGAACTTGCATCGAGCCCTTCGTTCTGCCACTCCAGGAACGAAAGCGAGTTCGCCCTATGAGCCTTTATTGTTCGGTTGGAAGCACCGATACCGATCTTTCCCCGCGACAACTGAAAGAGTTGCTCCTCGAGAGCCTGGCGAAGCTGGGCGAACGCAAACGCGTGCTCGCGGTGCCACCCGATCAAAGTCGCGAACACTCTCGCGCTGGCGACCTGACTCGCTTTGCCTGGGAGCATTATGGAGACAACTTGAAGGCGGTGCTGCCGGCTATCGGCACGCACAAGCCGATGCGTCCCGAACAGATTGCCCCCATGTTCGGCGAAATGCCTCAGGAACTTTTCCGCGTGCACAACTGGCGCACGGATATTGAAACGTTAGGCGAGCTACCGGCGTCGTTCATCCACGAACAATCGGAAGGTAAGCTGGACTACTCTTGGCCGGCGCAGGTGAACAAGCTCATTTCGCGAGGCGACTTCGACTTGATTCTTTCCATCGGCCAGGTGGTGCCGCACGAAGTAATCGGCATGGCCAATCACGCCAAGAATATCCTCATCGGCACCGGAGGACGCGAGAGCATCAACCGCAGCCACTACCTGGGCGCGGTGTATGGGATGGAACGCATCATGGGGCGCGCCGAGAACCCCGTGCGTAATGTAGTGACTCGCGCCTGGGAACAGTTCCTGCAGCGCTTTCCGATCGTGTGGGTACTAACGGTCGTAGGCCGCCGCAATCACAGTGGTCTCGCGGTGCGCGGGCTCTACATCGGAGACGATCTCGAGTGCTTTCTCAAAGCCGCCGAGCTGAGCCTGAAGGTTAACTTCGAGATGCTCGAGAAGCCGATCCGGAAAGCTGTCGTCTATCTCGATCCCAAGGAGTTCCACTCCACGTGGATCGGCAACAAGGCGGTCTATCGGACGCGCATGGCGCTGGCCGATCGTGCCGAACTGATCATCCTTGCGCCGGGCGTTCACGAATTCGGCGAAGACAAGGGCATCGATGTGCTGATCCGCAAGTACGGCTATCGTGGAACACCAGCCACGTTAAAAGCGGTTGCCGAAAATCCCGAGCTTGCCGCGGACTTGAGCGCCGCAGCCCACCTGATCCACGGCTCGTCGGAAGGCCGCTTCAGGATTACCTGGTGCCCTGCCGGATTAAGCCGCGAAGAGATCGAAAGCGTGGGCTTCGAGTACGGCGACCTGAAGAGCTTAATGACAAAATTCGACCCGGAAAAACTCCAGCACGGCTGGAACACCTTGGCTGGCGAAGAAGTTTTCTTCGTCGCCAACCCAGGGTTGGGACTATGGTCGCTCCGCAGCCGTTTCGAAGACGCACCGAGGGGCGATGTGGCAGCGGGCGCCCTCCCCCGTTGAAGCGATCTGAGTGATCGGGTGCTAGCTCCGCAGAAATTCCAGCGTCAGCGCCCATGACAACCGCGACGCCTCCGCGTTGTATGAAGGGCGCATGTCGCAGAAGAATCCATGAGCGGCGTCCGAGAACTCGACGTTCGTGTACGTCTTCCCCGCCTGTTTCAGTGCATTGATCACCGTCGCTCTCTGTTCGGGTGGAATGTGCGAATCCTTCTCGCCCCAGAAGAACAGTTGGGGGCCATGCAGGGTCGCCGCGCGATCTAGCACCTTGTCCGGAATTCCGCCGCCGTAGTACGAGACCGCGCACTTCAGCGACAGCAATCCATTCGCAGCAAACGACACGACTCCACCCATGCAATACCCGACCGCCGAGACTTCGTTCTTCTTCACGAACGGTTGTGACTGGAGCCAGTCGTAGCACGCCCGCAGGTCGGCATCGGTGCCCTCGCGCGTCATTGCCTGCATATGCTGCCGGACCGCCGGAAAGTCGGTGTAGGGAAACTCCTTGCCGGGGGCGGTGCGATGGTACAGCTCCGGCGCTATGGCGACGAAACCCTGTCGCCCGAAGCGCTCGGTGACGTCGCGGATATGCTCGTTGACGCCGAACGCTTCCTGGAAGACCAGCAGCGCGGGGCGCGGCTCGTCGTCGCGGATGCGCGCGAGATAGCAATCCATCTTGGTGCCGTCAGAGACTTTCAGCGTCATCTTGTCGTGCAGCAGATTGGGCATGGTTCCTCGGTGTTCAGGGGTTCGATGATAACAACAGCCGAAAAGTAATGCTCATCCGCGAACGGCTTGCACCAGCAGCGCCAGTCCGGTGAGCACCAACCCGACGTGAACGTAGCGCAGAAAGTGATCGCCGCGCAGGCGGTGATTGAGCACGCGCCCGATCAGGATCGCTGGAATGGTGAACGGCAGCGACAGCAGGTAGTAGCGTGTCACCGGCGCGATCCATAGCCCGGCGAACCAATATCCGGCCATGCCGATCAAACTCGCTGGCAGGAAATACGCTTGCAGCGTGGCGCGAAAGTGCTGCGCCGACCAGCGCCGCAAGCCGCCGTAGATGGCCAGCGGAGGTCCGTTCATGCCATAAGCTCCTCCGAGGACGCCCGCGCAAAAGCCGCAGCCAAGCAGCCAAACGCGGCTGTCGCTCTCGAGATGCAGGCGCCGTCGCCCAAGCAGGGCATGAGCCGAAAAGGCGATGATGATCAGCGCCAACCCGGCTTTCACGGCGTGCGGGTTGCCGTGCGTCAGCAGCAGCAGGCCAACCGGAATTCCGAACAGCGTCGCCAGTACCAGCCATCCGGTACTGCGCAGATGGATCTTGTGCCAGTCCTGCACCACGACGATCGCCGCTACGGTGATCGAGACCAACACCGCCAGCGGCGCGGCGATGTTAACAGGCAACCGCAGCGCCAGCAACGGCACGGCAACCAGTGCCTCACCGAATCCGAAAACGGAGCGGATCAGCGTCGCCAGAAACACCACCAGCACAACATAGACGGTTATCGGGTCAATCCCCACGTGACGAGTATTGAATCACACCACCTCTATTTTTGTTTGTTCATAAACTCGCGCACGTAACCAGCACATTCGCCGACTCATCTTTTTTGCCGGCTGGCGCCACACCTTCCCAAATTGACCCTCTCCTGCCCCTCTGCTAGCCTGAACGGTTTGCTTAACGGGTGAGCACTTATGGCGCTGAAGTTCCGCGGAGTTGATTTCCTGGAGTTCGATTCGCTGCTGTCGGAAGACGAGCGGCTGGTGCGCGACAACACGCGCAAGTGGATTGAAGAGAACGTCATCCCAATCATCGAGCAGTGCAACCGCGACGGGCGCTTTCCGCGCGAACTGGTGAAGCCGATGGGCGAGCTCGGATTCTATGGCGCGAACCTGAAGGGCTACGGCTGCGCCGAGATGTCGAACGTCGAGTACGGCCTGGTGATGCAGGAACTGGAGCGCGGCGACAGCGGACTGCGCTCGTTCGTCAGCGTGCAGTCGGCGCTGTGCATGTATCCGATTTACACGTTCGGCAGCGACGAGCACAAACAGAAGTTCCTGCCGGGCATGCAGAAGGGCGAAATTCTCGGCTGCTTCGGGCTCACCGAGCCAATGTTCGGATCGAACCCCAGCGGCATGCGCACGCGCGCCAAGAAAGACGGCAACGAGTACGTCCTGAACGGCGAGAAGATGTGGATCACCTCCGGCTCGATCGCGAACATCGCCATTGTCTGGGCGAAGGTGGAAGATGAGGGCGATCTCATCCGCGGGTTCATCGTCGAGACCGACCGGCCCGGATTCAAGGCCGACGATGTTCATGGCAAGTGGTCGCTACGGGCATCTGTAACGTCAGGGTTCTCGATGACCGATGTGCGCGTGCCGGCGAGCAATCTCTTGCCCAGCAGCGGAGGGCTGAAGAGTCCGCTGATGTGTTTGAATCAAGCGCGCTACGGAATCGCGTGGGGCGGAATCGGCGCGGCCATGGCCTGCTATGACACGGCCCTGCAGTACGCGCAGATCCGCAAGCAGTTCCACGACAAGCCGATCGCGTCACATCAGCTCATCCAGGAGAAGCTGGTATGGATGATCTCCGAAATCACCAAGGCGCAGTTGCTCGTGCTGCAAGTGGGTCGACTGAAAGACGCGGGTAAGGTGCAGCATTACCACATCTCGATGGCGAAGCGAAACAACATCTGGATGGCCCTGGAGTGCGCCCGTATGGCGCGGGACATTCTGGGCGCGAATGGCATCGCCGATGACTATCCGATCATGCGGCACATGATGAACCTCGAGTCGGTGAAGACGTACGAGGGGACACACGATATCCATGCGCTGATTATCGGATCGCAGATCACGGGCGTGGACGCGTTCTAGGTCATCTGACCCGGCCAGCCGTGATCCAAGTCCGTTGACTCGCGCGCCGGAAAACGGCATCATTCCCGAATCCGCTCTAAAGCAACTGAGAGCGGCTGGATTCAATCAAAATTAAGTTCGCAGGCGAACAGGACACCAACCGTTTCGCCGCGAGGTTTTTCCCGTTTACCCCAGCAGGCCCAACAACTGACAGGAGGATCACGGCATGGTTACCACCCATCCGGGAACCACGAATGCACCCGTGAAACACGCCAAGGATTTCGGCACCAACATCGAAAGCGATCTCGCGCTGGAACTGCTGCGCGTGGTGGAAGTGGCGGCCATCGAGTCGGCGCGCACGATGGGCACCGGCGATCGCGAACGCGCCGACCGTCTCGCCACCGAGGCGATGCGCAAGACCATGGATACCGTTCCAATGCGCGGGACCATTGTCATCGGCGAAGGCGAGCGCGACGAGGCGCCCATGCTCTATATCGGCGAACGAGTTGGAGCCGAGTTTGAGCACAGTGGCGCCAGCGTGCCTGAGATCGATATTGCCGTCGATCCACTGGAAGGGACAAACCTGTGTGCCACGGGCGCGCCTGGTGCGATCACGGTGCTGGCCGCTTCAGAGCGCGGCGGCCTGCTGCATGCTCCGGATTGCTACATGGAGAAGATCGTCGTTGGACCGGACTGCAAGGGCTGCGTCGATATCGATGCGCCGGTTGAGTACAACCTGCAACAGATCGCCAAGGCGCTGGAACGTGACGTTGAAGACCTCGTGATCGTGGTGCTCGACCGCCCGCGCCACGAGAAGCTTATCGGTGACATTCGCAAGGCGGGGGCGCGTATTCGCCTGATCGGGGACGGCGACCTTTCCGCTGGTATAACGGCAGCTGTACTAGGAACGGGCGTACATGCGGTGATGGGATCGGGCGGCGCTCCGGAAGGCGTGATCACCGCAGCGGCCATTCGCTGCTTAAACGGCTACATGCAGGGGCGACTGGTGTTTAAGCCGGAACAGGTCGATCGCATCAAAAAGATGGGAATCACCGACCTGAAGAAAGTCTATACCGCCGAAGAACTCGCGCCGGGCAAGCAGATCATTTTCGCTGCTACCGGCGTGACGGAAGGCATGCTGATGAAGGGCGTGCGCTTCTTCGGCGAAGGCGTGCGCACGTCGTCAGTGGTGATGACCATGAATACCGGGAAAGTGCGCTTCATCGAGAGCATCCACCTGTCGAAGAAGGGCGAGGTGAAGGTGCAGTTCGCATAACCTCAGCTTTAAGGCTGCCGACGTGCCGCGATGTGCTGGTCCGGCCGCGAATGCAGATGACACCAGATCAGGTCCCAGCGGCAGCCTTGGGGCTCCGGTAGCGACCGCAGTATGTCGACGACCGGCGTGCCGGTTCTTCCCTGTTCTTCGGCCGAAGTTGGTGGAGGCGCGATCCCAAGGCGCAGCTCAAGCAACGCATATCCGGCACTCAGTTCCGAGTAGCGAGGGTTGTAGCGCATGTCCTCGAAATCGAGGCGACTGCGAGTGTGCTCATCGTCGACGTAGACTGACTGTCGCGTGAACGGTGCGGAGTGAAGGAAAACGACGTACTCGAGTGGAGGCAACAGCAGAGCGGGCAGTTGCACCAACAAGCCCGCCGTCAATGCCGCTGCGGTTAGCAGGCGGCGCCGCGAAAGCAGTTCCACGCAGGGGATGGTCATCAGCACCACGCTGGGTAGCATGAATCGAACGCCCCAACTGTCGTCCCCTGACCAATCCCACCATCTGGCATAGAGCAGTAACTGCGCGGTGAAAACCGCGGCAAACAGGAAAGCATCTTGCGGCAGGCGCTCGCGAAACCGCCGCCAGCCGAGGAATCCAAGCAGCAACGCCGGCGAAAACAGAAAGACGCTCTTTCCGGCCGAAAACAGGATTCCGTATACGCCGAACAGCAACGGATTCGAAAACGGCTCGCCATGGTATCCGTGGTCGAGGATGGTGCCGAACCGCATGTAGTTGACGAAGCAGTAAAACAGAGCCGTTGGTCCGATCCCTACCGCGACAGTTAACCAGCGGACGCGGAACTTGTTCCGCCACAGCTCCCAACCGACCAAAAGCAGTAAGAGAATCGCAGCGTCGCTTCGCAGAAGAACCATGAAGGACGCGCAGGTAAACGCTAGGATTGGGTGGTTCTCCAGCAACAGCACCAACGCCGTCATGAAAAGAGTCGCTACCACACACTCGCTGGCGTCAAGCTTGGAATAAGGCCACCAGCTTGTCGCCAGTCCTACGGCGCAAGCTGTCATCCAGATGTTTGAAGTCGAGTAACCGCGGTCTCGCAAGTAGCGAGCCACCAAGTAAACCAACAATGCCGAGTTAAGGACAAACAGCAAGGTATAGAACGGCGCTTCCGCATGAATCCCCGTGAACCGGTTGACCAACCGCGCCGCGATCAGCGGAGGAATCGAGATTAGAGAGTGCCCGATGCCATACTTCGGCGCGTTGCCGGTGGTGAGATCGACCCAGTACGGGCCGCCGGCGATGATCTGTCGCGCCCATTGGATCTTCTGGGCAGCATCCGCCGAGGTGTAATGTCCAGCCCAAGTTCCCAAATAGATCAGCAGGAACGCCCAGAACACGGGGTGGATTTTCTTCGGCGCCGCAATGGGACGGACCGCCAACTGCGTTGGTTTGGCGACCTCCAGCACCGGGCGCTCGAACACTGACTGTGTGGCCAAAGCGGGCTCTCCTCGGCGAAAACGGTTGAGGAGATTATGGTCTGTGGATTACCCGCGACAAATTGAAATGCTTAAGTGGGAACCATGAACGTAACTTGAACGGGCTACACTGTCAGCGTGCGGCCGGCGAGTTGCGGGCTTCCGGCGCGATCGACCAAGTTCCGCACCAGCCGCTGCAATTGCCAGCGCACCCAGCGCTGATCGCCATCGAAACGAATCCGCTCCATACCGCTGCGCCACTCGTCGGGCCAACGTTGTGCGATGCTGTCGCTGGCGACGATGGGACGTCCAGCCAAGATGATGGCTTCCAACGTATGCGCATTGGCCGCACATAGCGTCTCTGAAGGAGTTGCGTTGTTGTAGGGAACGGCAATCATGTCGGCGGGTTGTGCGGAAACAATCCGGCCCTCGCCGCTGCGCAGCCGAAGAATGCTATAGGGCCGCGAAGTCACCATCGAGTAGATGGCCTCGGGCGGCACTCCGAGCGCCAGCGCGTTTTGGATCTCCTCAAAGATGTCGAGCGCCTTCTCTGACGTGGAACCGGTGCCCAGCGCCACGCGATGGTTCGAAACCACAAACGACGGATCGGCGGATGAGTCTCCGGCGATCACGGCCGAAGGGCACCACACCTGCGATGCGCCCGCGCGATGAAGCAGGTTGATGACTTCATCGTCGAGTCCACTGCCGTGGACGACCACGGTCCGGTCGGTGATCACGCCAAGCTGTTGCAGTTCTGTGACTCTGCGTTTGGCTTCGCCGGCGTGACCGGCATTGAGATGGATGACAAACGGCGCTTCCGGCGGCGTGGCGGCGAATTGCGCGGCGATCTCCGAGGGCTCCTCGGAAGCGGCCCATCCGTAGTTCCTCACGACGCGAATCGGAAAGCCGTCGCTGAACAGCACGCCGTCCTGCGGCTCGTGGTGTAACACTGTTGTTACGCCGCTCATGATGTTCCGAAGAGCGCCCATCCATAAACCCGCTTCACGGGGAGTGTCGCCGCGCAGACCGATTCCCGAGCCCAGATGATCATGGGCGTTAATCAGGCCGGGCAACAGCATATAGCCGGTGAAGTCGATGATGGTGTCGTCGGCGGCGCGCTGCGACTTGGCCTGTGAAGGCTTCTCGTAGATGCCGCGAATGCGGTCGGGGTCGAGGATGATGTCCGCCTGGACCGAGGTGTGCGGCCCGAGCGCCACCTGCGCACCGATTAGATGCGTCGCTCGCGGACGCGTGCGGCGATAACCGATGCGCTTGATGCGGTCGCTCGAAAGCAGCCGCCGCCGGAAATGGAACAGGTAAATCGCCGGCATGTGCTTGAAGTGATCGAACAGATCGGGACGAACGATGTTCTCGAACAGCCGCCGCTCGGGATGACTCAGCCGCGGTTCTGAAAGGGACTCGAGCTCGAATCCGGCCAGATCGAAGACTTGCCGAAGCTGCGTGAGCTCGTGCTGCACAACTGGGATCTCGGCCGGCAAGCCTTCCGGAGCAAGCGCTTGACGCCAGCCGAGGCGATCAGCTTCCGGATGCAGGTCAACCACGAACAAGTCAGCCCCAGGAATGGCTAGTTCGGACAGCCGCTCCGCGAGGCGCGTCACGTCCTCGACGTAGCTCAGGGCAAACGAGCACAGGATCAGGTCTGCCAGTCCGATGTCGGTCTCGTCGATCTGGAGAAACGGCGCTGCACTATCAACGCCGTCGGCGAGATTTTCGGGGGCAAAACGGGCCTCGACGGCGCGCGCTCCGCGCGTGTGAACCCGCAGCAACTCATGATCGAGCGCGTAACCAACGCCCACGACGACCTTGTCGCGGACGTTCACAATCGCGTTCTCCATCAGTCGGCGGTAGAGCGCAATCACCGGACTGCGGTCGTGAATCGGGACAGTGCGGTCGAAGGCCTGACGCTGTTCTTCCTCAGCGCCAGCAGCTCGGCTCGGCTTGGGAGATGCAGACAAGTTTGCCCCACGCGGCCTGGGGATGTGCCGCAATCCGCAACATCTTCTCGCGTTCGCGGCGTTTAGGGTAGTAAAAAAGCGCAGATCTGCATCCAACAACACTGATGCCGCGTAAAGACGAAGCCGCCAAACTGCGCGAGGTGGAGTCGAACGTGACGGAGATTCGGCGTTCACCGCGCGAGCGCAGAAGCGAAGTAGCCTAAGTGCCGGATGTTTGTTTCTTAGTCAACCTCGGATTCATCTGCCCTCCCCTAGGTCGCTTCAGTGGAATCAATGAGTTACGGGCAAGATGACGAAACATTCATTGCAAACAAAGGTACTTACTCACTAGTACGCCTGGCTCAACGACTTAGGGGGATTATGCCATTTCCCGCGAGCGTTCGGCTGGTCACTGATGTTTACCAGGGAGTACCGAGGGACCAGTCAGGTGCCGGCGACAATCACTGCGATTGCTCTTCCCGGAACGGGACGGTTCTGGAGGGGTACCCCCACCAGTCTCGTGTTTGATAACACGGGAGTTACGGAACATTCGACGCCAAATGTTTGTCTACACACCACTTAGAGCCTGATGTTTGATAACAAAGCAGTTAGAGCCCCGATTTTGCTCTTGTGGCGGCTTGCCGATCCAATTTGGGAATAGAGAGCACCCCAGCTTCCACTTGCGATCTTCGATTGTCAAAGAACGAAAAGCTGGCAGAGGCGATGGCCTGGGCCAGCTTTGATCTTTCAAGTATGGGGAGTGCGAAGAGTGAGGTCAAGAGAAAGCTAACGGTAACGTTACGATGGTGTTTCCCGGAATGGGAACCGTAGCAAGCATCCTGCCATTTGGTTCATTTGTAATTTGTAATTGGAAATTTGCAATTGAAAAGACTTGCAGTGAACACTGATGGCGAACCCGGGTTAGCGCCAAAGGAAGGCGCGGAACCCGGGGCACCAGGCTCCGACAGCCCACTCTAGTGTGGCGCCCGGGGTTTATCTTCCGGAAAATGAGACAATAGGTTTTCGACTATTTCATCTTCGTGCCCCTTAGTACTTAGGTGATTAACCATCATCCAAGGTTCATCTGAAGGTATGGGGCTTGAGCTGGCGAACGGCCTTTGAACTATCCAAGAAGTGAGTCCATCGCAGGCTACAATGTAGTTCAAGATATCGGACACGGTTTTCGTGTCGATGGCAGTTCTTGATACCGTGCGTTTGAGATCTCCCGAACTATACTCTCCTGCAAATCCGCTAATGGAGGGGTCGAGCACCAGTCGAGCGGTCATCCAAAGCAAGTTGCTCGCCTCTTGGACGGTTGCATCTCTGTTCAAGACATACGATGGAATAAGCAACCGAAAAATGTTGTTGTTGACTCTCTGGATCGCAGTATTCGTTATTAGAACGACTCCTTCCCTTACCGACCAGATGTAATCAGGTCGGGTTCGGAATATGGCTCGGAGTATGTCGTCGACCGTTGCGCTGGACAAATGTACCGGGACAATCTGCGTCAGTTGCTGCCGGTCGACGTATTCGACCCCAATGGGGATACGCGCATCATTGCTCAGC